>Ga0079224_100003830_pt1 | contig 19191 bp, 14 predicted proteins | sample Stecom2015_FD_80414 | JGI IMG/M metagenome (GOLD analysis project Ga0079224, IMG submission 80414) | Agricultural soil microbial communities from Utah to study Nitrogen management - Steer compost 2015 | ecosystem: Environmental > Terrestrial > Soil > Agricultural land | place: USA: Utah... | reverse complement strand
GCCTCCGACGTGGCCACGCGATCGAAAAGCGGCGCGGTCGCCTTGCAGGTGGGGCACTCGAAGTCCGCAAAGATGACCAGGGTGACGTCCGCGTCCTCGGGACCGCGGCACTGCCCCTCCGGGGGGGAGAGGTGGAGGCGGGACTCTTCGAAGCCCTGGTAGTAGCGGCTGAGCTGATAGAGGGCGTCCTCACCCGGCATTCCCCGCGCGAGCATCCGGGAGAGCAGCGAAGCCGCGCGCCGCGCGTGCACGCAATCGTGTTCGCGCAGGCAGGTGCCCAGCTCATGGGGACACCCACAGGGACACAGCTCATCGTCGAGCAGCGCCTGCAGCGCCTCCCGGGTCTCCGCGTCGAGACCTTCGGCAGGATCGAACGGCTTCTCCGCGGCAGGCGCTTCGGAGGCGGGCGCCTCGGCGGACGGGGACGCCACCTGCTTCGGCGTGGCGCAGGCGAGGGCGGTCGCGGCCAGGACCAGGCAGGACCAACGGAGGGCTCCGGAGTGGGGCAGCACGATGGGGGCTTCTAGCCACGGCCAGAAGGCGTGTAAAGGAGCGCCCGGGTGGCCGCGTCGCCAGCAGACTGCCGGCGGGATCCGGCATCGAAGCGTCTGACGGCCTCCACCACCGGCGGGCCTCCGCCCTTCTCCCTTTCCGGCCCCGCGGCCGTTGTGTCGAGAGAGAGTCATGCCGCGCATCCTGATGCTCCACACCGGAGGCACCCTCGGAATGGCCGGGGGGCGTCCCTCCGCGCTGCGCCCGGCGGCCTTCACCAGGACCCTCCACCAGCGCGTTCCCGAGCTCTTCGAGCTGGCCGACATCGAGCTCGAGCTCTTCGCCAACCTCGACAGTTGCGAGATGCAGCCCGAGCTCTGGAGTCGCCTCGCCCGACATCTGGAGAGCCGGCTGCCCGGGTTCGACGGCGCGGTCATCACCCACGGGACCGACACCCTCGCGCACACCGCGAGTGCTCTCTCCTTCATGCTCCGCAACCTGCCGGCCCCGGTGGTGCTCACCGGCGCGCAGCGCCCCTTGCGGGAGATCCGCTCGGATGCCCGCCTCAACCTCATCGATGCGGTGACCGCGGCGCTCAGGGGACCGCGGGAGGTGACCCTCTGCTTCGACAGCCACCTCTTCCGCGGCAACCGCGCGCGCAAGGTGAAGGTGGCCGAGTACGACGCCTTCGAGAGCGCCAACCACCCCACCCTGGGGATTCTCGGGGTGGAGGCGGAGTTCGCCCCGAGCCCGCCGCGCCGTGGGACGTTCCGGGCCTACCCCGAGCTCAACCCGCGGGTCTTTCTCCTTCCCATCTTCCCCGGACTGAATCCGGAGCTCCCCCTCTCGCTCCTGCCCCAGCTCGACGGCCTGGTGATCGAAGCGTACGGGGCGGGCAACATGCCCATGCGCAAGGGCGGTCCGCGAAGCCTCCGTCCCCTGTTCCGGGAGGCGAGGGCCCGGGGGATCCCGGTGGTGGTGGTGAGCCAGGCCTACCGCAACGCCGTTGATCTCTCCCTGTACGAGAGCGGCGCGTGGGCGCTGGAGGAGGGCGCCATCCCGGGCGGCGACATGACCGCCACCGCCGCGCTCACCAAGCTGATGCACGTGCTCGCCTACCGGCGCGGACTGCCGGCCATCACCCGGGCGATGACCCGTCCCATCGCCGGCGAGCTCACCCTCCGCAAACGGCCATGAGGCTGCTCAGGACCCAGGCGTTCAGGGAAACCCGGTGTACCGCGGGGCGCCTTGTGGCGCGGGAGATCCCCCTCCTACAATCGCCTGATCATGGACTTTGATGACGAGAAGACCAACGTCCTGTCGCTGTCGCGGCCCAGGACGGCGCTTCAGCGGCAGCCCGCGTACGTCACGGTCTTCCGGACCCACGACCGCGCCAACATCGGGCGGATGTACAAGCTCGAAGACACCGAGCTGGTGATCGGCCGCAGCCCCGACGTCGAGGTGCACCTCGAGGACGATGGGATCTCCCGACGCCACGCCAAGATCGTCTCCACGGCCGACGGTGACTTCCAGATCGTCGATCTGGGCTCCACCAACGGGACCTGGGTGGATGAGCGGCGGGTGCAGACCGCACGCTTGCGCCACGGGGCGCTGATCCAGATCGGCACCAACACCGTGCTCAAGTTCATCCAGGACCCGGTGGAGGAGAAGTTCCAGCGCGACCTCTACGAGTCCGCGGTCCGCGACGGACTCACCCGCGCCTACAACAAGAAGTTCTTCGAGGACACGCTGCGCCGCGAATTCTCAGCCTGTCTGCGCCATCAGCTCCCGCTCGCGCTGGTGCTCTTCGACCTCGACCACTTCAAGCGGATCAACGACACCTACGGGCATCCGGCCGGTGACGAGGTGCTGCGCCGGGTCGCCGAGCGCGTGTCCGCCACCGTCCGCGCCGAGGATCTCTTCGCCCGCTATGGCGGTGAGGAGTTCGCCGTCCTGCTGAGGGATGCGAGCGGCCCCCAGGCGCTGATCGCCGCCGAGAGACTGCGCAGCGCCATTGCCGACCGGCCCATCGTGGTGGATGGGCAGCCCCTGCCGGTGACCATCTCGGTGGGGGTCGCCATCCTGGGTCAGGGGGACACCGATCGTCCCGAGGCCCTCATCGATGCGGCCGACCGCGCGCTCTACCGCGCCAAGCGGGAGGGGCGGAACCGGGTGTCGTTGACCGGCTGAGGCGCCACGTGGAGCGCCAGTGCGGGCCCTGCCTGTTCGGGACGAGCCGGGTGAAGGCGCGTTGTGGAGGCCGAGGGACTGAAGACGCCCCTCGAGCATCCCGGAGGCGTCAGCCCACGTTGCTGGCGACCGGGCCGGCGGGCTCTCCGAGCTCCACCCGTCCCCCACCCCAGGCCTGTGCGGCCTCGAGGCCGGCTTGCGCCTGACCGATGACGTCACCCAGGGTGCGATCGGCGCCCGCCTCGACCGAGGCCACCCCCACCGACACCGTGGGGTTCACCTGGGTGTCGCCCACCATCAGGGAGGCCCGCCCCACCCGCTCGCAGATCCGGCGGCTCACCACCAGCGCCCCGGCCGCGTCGGTGTGGGGCATCACCAGGAGGACCCGATCCCGGCTGTACTGGACGGGGAAGTCGGTGTCGCGCAGGGACCGGCGGATGGAGAGTGCCAGGCCCCCATAGAGTGAGGTGCGCACCTCCCGGCTCGACGGGATGGGCACCGGATCGAGGGCCAACAGCGCGACCGACAACGGAAAGCCGTAGCGGCGCGCGCGCTTCACCTCCACCAGGAGCACCTCGCGGTAGTGCTCGTAGGTGCTGAAGTGCGTGTCGGGATCGGTGATGGGCGCCACGGGCCCGGCAGGTGCCGCGGGAGGCGTGGCCTTCGACGGGGCCTGCTCCCGGAGGGCGCGCAGCCGCTGCAGTTCGGGGACGCGCACCGCCAGATCCATGGGGGAGATGGGCAGGGGAAGGACCCCATCCACGCCGGACACCTTCTGCAGCTTGCGCCGCGCGGCGAGGATCAGCGCCTTGGGCACCTGGGCCCGGACCTGCTTGACCGACGGCCCCACCCTCTCGATCGAGGGTCCGAGCACCACCAGCCCCTCGCGCTTGAGGGCTTCCGGCGTCTCGGCCCCGGTCACCTCGAGGCCGGCCTTCACCAGGCCCTGCTGGAGACGGCGACGCTCGGCGGCGCTGGGCTCGATGACGGCGACCCGGGTGCTGGCCATGGGTGAACTCCTGATCGAAATGGCGAGAGGGGCCACTCTGAAGGAGGGCCGACCACTCCAAGATACCGGCCTCACCGGAACTCGCAAAGAAGGGCAAACGTCCGTTGTTTCGGTTTGCGGCTTGCCTCGGGCGCCCACAGGCCTCTATATCGCGCCTCCCCCGGGTTTCCGAGGTGGCCACTGAGGGCCGGACGCTCCCTGCATCGCGCAGGGTTGGAACACGCGTCCCACGTCGTCAGCCCGCCTCCTCGCCTGCCCGGACAGACGGCATCGAAGGGAGGTGAAGACATGTCTGGCATCCGAGTGAAAGATGGCGAGTCCATCGAGAGCGCCCTCAAGCGCTTCAAGAAGGCCACCGAGAAGGCTGGCATCCTCTCCGAGATCCGTAAGCGTGAGCATTACGAGAAGCCTTCGGTGAAGAAGAAGAAGAAGGCCATCGCCGCCAAGAAGCGCGCGGTGAAGAAGTCCCGTAAGTCCTTCTGAGTCGGACCTTCAGCGTCTGACGCCCGGTGCCCGTCCCTCCTCGAGCGCGCTGCCCTGTTGTTGCAGGGCTTCGGCCGGTGGGACGGGCGTCGTGTTTTCAACCCCATGGGAGCGCAGCAGATGAGCAACCTCAAAGAGCGGATCGGCAATGACCTGAAGGACGCCATGCGAGCCAAGGAGGCGCAGAAGCTGGGCGTCCTGCGGATGCTCAAGACGGCCATCCAGTACAAGGAGGTCGAGCCCGGCTCCGGTGAGCTGGACGACGCCGCGGTGCTGGGCGTGATCGGCACCCTGATCAAGCAGCGCCGGGACTCGGTGGAGCAGTACGTGAACGCCGGCCGCGAGGATCTGGCGGAGACCGAGCGCGCGGAGATCGAGGTCCTGCAGGCCTACCTGCCTCCCCAGCTCTCCCCCGAGGCCCTCGCCGAGGAGGTCGCCAAGGCCGCCTCCGAGGCCGGCGCGAGCGGCCCCAAGGACCTGGGCGCGGTGATGAAGGTCATCAACCCCCGCGTGAAGGGCCGGGCCGAAGGACGCGCGGTGAGTGAGGCGGTCAAGGCGCACCTGGCCTCGCTGGGGTCGTAGGTTGGCGCTGCGGCGGCCCGGGGTGTAGATCCCCCGGTCTGCCATGGCGATCCCCGAGCACAAACTGGCCGAGCTGCAACGGCGCGTCGACATGCTCGCGCTGGTCGGCCAATACGTGAAGCTCGAGAAGGCCGGGCGGGAGTGGAAGGGGCGCTGCCCGTTCCACAACGAGCGCTCGCCCAGCTTCTACGTGAACGCCGAGAAGGGCGTCTTCCGCTGCTACGGCTGCGAAGCCGGCGGCAATGCCTTCACCTTCCTGCAGCGCATCCTCGGCAAGAGCTTCCTGGACACCGTCCGGGACCTCGCCCGTGAGCTGGGGGTCGATCTCCAGGGGGCCGAGGATCCCCGGGCGAAGAAGCGCGCCCAGCTCCGCGAGGTGATGGCGCTGGCCGAGCGCCACTACGTCGCCCAGCTGTGGGATCCGGCGAGGGGCCAGGAAGGTCGGGCCTACCTGGAGCAGCGGGGGGTCAGTGAGGAGCTCGCCAAGCGCTTCGGCCTGGGTTGGGCCAACAGCGCCTGGACCGAAATCGCCGACCTCGCCACCCGGGAAGGAATGCTCGAGTGGGCGCTGGAGACCAGCCTCGTGCTCCCCCGCAAGGAGGGCGAGGGCACCTTCGACTTCTTCCGCCACCGACTGATGATCCCCATCCGCAGCCAGGACGGGCGCACCCTGGCGTTCGGCGGCCGGGTGATGGGCGGCGATGGGCCCAAGTACCTCAACTCGCGGGAGTCGCTGCTCTACCGCAAGAGCGAGATCCTCTACGGCCTCGATCAGGCCCGCGATGCGGTGCGCCGACAGAAGGAGGCGATCCTCGTCGAGGGCTACTTCGACTGCATCGGCCTCCACCAGGCGGGGGTGACCCACGCGCTGGCGCTCTGCTCCACGGCGCTGACCGCCGGCCACCTGGCCCTGCTCAAGCGGCTGGGTGCCGAGAGCGTGGTGCTGCTGCTGGACGGCGATGCGGCCGGCGCCAGGGCCGTGGAGCGGCTCGCGGGTGCCCTGCTCGCTGCGGGGATGCGCACCCGGGTGGCGGTCCTCCCTCCCAACGAGGATCCCGACGAGTTCGCCCGCCGCCAGGGCCGTGAGGGCGTGCTGTCCCTGATCGCCGGCGCCAAGCCGCTCACCGAGCACCTCTTCACCACCCTGCTGCCGGAAGGCCCCGGCGCCAGCTTCGAGGACAAGCTGGCAGCCCTGGAGCGACTCAAGCCCACCGCGGCCCAGCTCGAGGTGGGGCTCACCCGCTCGGCCTTCATCGGGGCACTCGCCCGACACTTCGGTCTCCCGGCGAGCCAGCTCCAGCTCACGCTGCAGGGCAAGGCGCCGGCCCCGGTGCAGCCGGTTCCCAAGCCGCAGCCCGCCGCCCCCCAGCGTCCACCCGACCCCCTGGAGGCCCTCTTCGCGGCATGTCTGCTGCGCGCGCCGGAGCTGGTGGCGCACGACACCGCCGGCCTGCGCGAGGAGCTCGAACACCTTGGATTGAGGCTGATCCTGAGCCAGGTGATCGCCGGAGAGAGCCCCGACGAGGCCCTGCAGGGCGCCGCGGAGCCGGTGCAACGCGCCCTCTCCCGGGCGGCCCACGACCTTCCCGAAGGTGACCTCACCGGCTACTTCCAGGCGCTCTCCCACCGGCTCCAGCTGCTGCGGATCGACGCCCAGCTCCGCCAATTGACCCAGGCCGCCCGCGTTTCAGTGGGCGCCAATGACCTTGACGAACCCACCCGCGCCATGCTTTCGCGCCGATCAGAGCTGCTTGCCATGCGGAATCGGTTGAAAGCCGAGGGACCCGCGGGAACAAAGCGAACCACGCCCTCTGTTTGAGTCGCCGGTTGTTACCCCGGTTGTCACCCCCCCACGAACTGCTGTAAATCCGCTGGCTTTCCCTTTTCGACGCGCCGTGTTCCGGGATCCTCCTCCCCGGTGGCGCGCCTTGAGGAGACCCTCTCCGTATGCCCGCCCAGAAGCCGCACAAGTCCACCGCATCCAAGGCCGCCTCACAGAAGGCGTCCGCCACCGAGAAGGACAAGGACTTGAAGAAGAAGGCCGCCGCGACCAGCACCAAGCTGGCCGCAAAGAAGGCGGATGCAAAGGCCCCGGCCGCCTCCAAGAGCACCAAGGCGGCGAAGCCGACCAAGGCTGCGACGAAGAAGGCGACCAAGGCGCCCACCAAGGAGGAGGCGATCGCGAAGAAGATCGCCCCCGTCAAGCGCAAGTCGGGCACCAAGAAGGCTGCCGCCCCTGCCGAGGCGGCTCGCGACGAGCTTCCTGATCTGGTGGTGCGGGTGGTCGGCGGCGGCTCCTCGATGGACGACATCGATCCCGAGGAGCAGGCCGAAGAGCTCGCGACGGGCGCCGGCGTCGACCCCAACGATGGCCCCGACGATCAGGAGGAGGAGTCGGTCTCCGATCGCAAGGAGGTCAAGGATCTCCTCGAGACCGGCCGCCAGAAGGGCTACCTCACCTACGAAGAGGTCAATGACGCCCTCCCCGCGGACATCGTCTCGTCGGAGCAGATCGACGACGTGATGTCGATGTTCGGCGACAACGACATCGAGATCGTCGACGCGCAGAAGGCCGCGCAGTCATCGGTGGAGATCAAGCCCACCGTCGCCGCCGAAGAGGACAACGCGCAGGAGGAGGACGACGAGCGGGAGGAGGAGGAGGATCCCGCCGCGAAGTCCAACGACCCGGTCCGGCTCTACCTCCGCAAGATGGGCAGCGTCTCCCTGCTCACCCGCGAGGGTGAGGTGGAGATCGCCAAGCGCATCGAGGACGGCGAGAAGGAGGTCATGCGCGCCCTGCTGGAGTGCAAGGTCGCCGTGGCCGACATCCTGGACATCACCAACCGTCTGCGCTCGGGCAAGCTGCGCGTGCGCGACGTGGTGCGGGATGCGCCCGAGGAGAACAACGCCGATCGCGAGGAGGCGGATGACGCGGGGGATGGTGAGGACGCGCTCGCGCAGCTCAACCAGTCCGAGCTCAACCGCATCGAGGCCATCGCCAAGCAGATCGAGCGCTTCCGCAAGATCGCCCAGGAGGCGGACGCCATCGAGGAGGAGCTCAAGGGCAAGAAGAAGCTCTCCGAGGTCCGCCGCAAGGAGGCGCGTCAGGAGCTCAAGGAGCTGCGCCTGAAGATGATGTCGGTCGTGGAGGACATGCGCCTCAACAAGAAGCAGATCGACCGCATCGTCATCGACCTCAAGGATCTGATCGAGCGGGTCGCCAAGGCCCAGGGCGAGCTGCGCGTCATCGAGCGTCAGTACGACATCAAGATGGAGGACCTGCGCCCGGCCCTGCGTGCCGCGCGCGAGGACGAGGCGGCCAAGAAGAAGCTGCTGCGCAAGCTCAACGTCACCGCCGAGGAGCTCGAGGGCATCGAGCGTGACGTCCGCACCGCGGTCCGCGCCATCAAGCGGGTCGAGGAGGAGAGCAACCTCAGCGTCGAGGATCTGCGCCGCAACTACGAGGCCATCCGCGCCGGAGAGCGCAACGCCGAGCGCGCCAAGGCCGAGCTGGTCGAGGCCAACCTGCGCCTGGTGGTCTCCATCGCCAAGAAGTACACGAACCGTGGTCTGCAGTTCCTGGACCTGATCCAGGAGGGCAACATCGGCCTCATGAAGGCCGTGGACAAGTTCGAGTACAAGCGCGGCTACAAGTTCAGCACCTACGCGACGTGGTGGATCCGTCAGGCCATCACCCGCGCGATCGCCGACCAGGCGCGGACCATCCGCATCCCGGTCCACATGATCGAGACCATCAACAAGCTCATCCGCACCAGCCGCTACCTGGTGCAGGAGATCGGCCGCGAGCCCACCCCGGAGGAGATCGCGGAGAAGATGGAGCTCCCGCTCGAGAAGGTCCGCAAGGTCCTCAAGATCGCCAAGGAGCCCATCTCGCTCGAGACGCCGATCGGCGAGGAGGAGGACAGCCACCTGGGCGACTTCATCGAGGACAAGAGCCTCGTGAGCCCCTCGGACGCGGTCATCAACATGAACCTCGCCGAGCAGACCCGGAAGGTGCTGGCCACCCTCACCCCGCGTGAGGAGAAGGTCCTGCGCATGCGCTTCGGCATCGGCGAGAAGAGCGATCACACCCTCGAGGAGGTCGGTCAGGACTTCGAGGTGACCCGTGAGCGTATCCGCCAGATCGAGGCCAAGGCGCTGCGCAAGCTCCGCCACCCGAGCCGCTCCAAGCGCCTGCGCTCCTTCGTCGAGAGCTGAGCGTGACGTCCGGGCCACCCCTCTCCTTCGATGAGCGGGTGGCCCGCATCGTGGACGCCATCCCCTGGGGGAAGACCCGCTCCTACGGAGAGGTGGCCTTCCTCGCGGGTTCTCCGGGAGGCGCCCGCGCGGTGGTGCAGGCCCTGGGCCGTCAACGCACCCTTCCCTGGTGGCGGGTGCTGCGCTCGGACGGGACGATCGCCGAGCAGATGATGCCGGATCAGGCGCGCCTGCTGGCCGCCGAAGGGCTGACCGTCGTGGGCAACCGCGTCCGGGAAGCCCGCCGGAGTGGCCGCCGCTGACGCGTGCAGCTTGCCTCCCCCGGCGACGATATGGTTTCTGCGATCCGCTTCGGCGCGGTGCGGGCCTATAGCTCAGCGGTTAGAGCATTCGACTCATAATCGATTGGTCGCAGGTTCAAATCCTGCTGGGCCCACAGCATGGAGGAGCCCCCGTCCGAGCAGCTCGGTCGGGGGCTTTTCTCATGGTGGAAGCGCGCTTCTTCTGGTTCCGGGTGTCACTCCGCTTCTTCAGCGAGGACGTCCTCGAGGGAGCCGGCAGTGACGATGCGCCGGAGCCAGACGCTGAGCGCCTTCAAGCCGGCGTGGGCGATGCGTTCGGCGGCCCACCCGGGGAGCGTCCCGAACCGAAGTTCGAACGGACCGCTCGCCGGGCCCAGCGCGCGGTCCGTTCATTGGGCGCGAGGATCAGCAGGAGCGTGTCGCAGCCTTAGCGGTTGCGCGCCATGACCTCAGCAGGCCACGCCCGGAGCTCAGCGCCCTTCGGGCTTGGCGTCCTTCATGTCGAAGGCAAACTCGAGCGTGGCGGTCCCGTCCTCGGCGACGGTCACCGTCCCCTGCTGCTCGCCCAGTACCTCGTGCCACGCGGTCGCGTCCCAGGTTCCCACCGGCGCGTCCTCGATCCGGAAGCGCCCTTCCTCATCGGAGATCGCAAACCAGGGATGCGGGGTGACCGCGACCCACCCGCGCATCCAGGGATGAACGTCGCAGCGCAGCCGCACCAGCTCCTGCCCGGCCGGGAACGAGGTGTCCATGGGCCGCGCGCCCGAAGGCTGCGCCCGATTGAAGAGGGTCCGCGCGCCGGCGTAGCTGTGCACGTTGTGCAGCGTCCCGTCGCTGTTGCGGACCTGGACGGTCTGCTCCGCCATGGCCCCCAGGACGCGGGGACGGAACGCACAGCCGGTCTGATCCATGATGGCCGGCTCGCTCGGGACCTCCACGCGGGGCAGCGCGCCCTTCAGCCGCACCACCACGTTCGCCAATCCGCCGTCGCGGGACAGGATGGATTCATCCTTGAGGTTCACGTCCTGGCAGGAGGGATCGAGCGAGGTGTCCAGCGCCGGCGGCTCCGGGACCTCGCCGGTCACATTCACCCGGCCCTCAATGTGTCCGGTCGCCCCGAGGGGAGGAGGCGGCTCGGTGTCCTCCGCCGCCTCCGCAGGAGCCTCCACCATGGCGGTCGCCGCGTGGGTGTCCTTTGAAGGCTCAGACTGCGGCGCGGAGGCAGGCTCCTGCTTGCAGGCAGCGAGCATCAGCAGCGCGGCCACGAGGCTCGGAAGAAGAAGGGATTCACGCAGCATGGGAGCCTCTCAGGCAGGTCAATGGCTCCCCGCGCCGGTGCGCTTCTCAGGAGCCATCCGTCGGGCCGGGCGTCACGCGCACCGGGCCGACGTGGGGGACACACTTCGGAGGCCGCATCCAACCGTGAAGGTCAGACGCGCGGGCCCCCGTCCAGCATCAGCACCGCGAAGATCGCCGTGAGGTACACCAGCGAGTACGCGAAGGTCCTACGGGCCCAGGGCGCGCCCAGGCGCTTGACCACGCCCCACACCGCGAAGCCCACGAACACGCTGCCCAGGACGATGGCGCTGACGAGGTAGGTCACGCCGGCAAAGCCCAGGGTGGTCGGCAGCACCGAGACGCCCAGCAGCACCAGGCTCCAGGCCAGCAGCTGCCAGCGGCTCGAGGTATCCCCGCTCTCCAGCGGCGTCACCGTCAACCCCGCGGCGTGGTACTCGCGCTGGCGGAAGAGCGCGATGGCCAGGAAGTGGGGCATCTGCCAGGCGAACAGCAGCGCGAAGAGGGCCAAGCCGCCCGCGTCCAGCCGGCCGGTGACCACCGTCCAACCCATCAGCGGCGGCAGGGCGCCGGGGATGCCGCCCACCAGCAGGGCACCGAGCGACGAGTGGGCCTTCAACGGCGTGTAGACGAACACGTACGAGGTGAAGGCGATGAAGCCCAGGAGCGCGGTGAGGGGGTTACCCGCCAGCATCAGGAGCGGCAGCGCGATCAGGATCAGCAGCAACCCGAACGCCAGCGCCACCCCGGGCTCCATCCGCCCGGCCGGGAGAGGCCGGTTCCGGGTGCGCGCCATGAACCGATCGCTGTCCCGCTCGATGTAGCAGTTGAAGACGTTGGCCGCGCCAATCGCGCCGGCGATGGCCAGCACGCTCAGAATGGCGCGCACGGGCACCACGGAGCCGGGCGCCAGGTACATCCCACCGGCGGCCGTCGCCAGCACCAGCGTGCTCAGCCGCGGCTTCGTGAGCGAGACGAGGTCCCGCATCCCACTGATGAAGGACTGGGAGGTTTCGGTGCTTGCTATCAAGAGGGTGCGCTTTCGCTTGAGGCAGGCCCCCGACGGGCTCCAGCGCCATACCCTGATCCCCCGCCCGAGGCAAGGCGGGCCCCCGAACCGGGCGCCGGGACGCGGGCCTGCGTGCGTCCTCGCCGATTCGGGGGTGAAGCAGGGCTACTGCAGCAGCGCCTGGGCCTCGGAGGCATGGGCGCCGCGCGGATCCCGACGCAGATAGTCCCGCGCCAGGGCGCTCGCCCGATCACGGTTGCTCGCGTCGGCGAAGAAGCGGGCGAAGTGGAAGTACGCCGGGGCGTACTGCGCGTCCGCCTTGATGGCGCGGCTGAACGCGTCCTCCGCCTTCTCGGCCTCCGACGTGGCCTGGTAGACCCGCCCCAGATCCGTCAGGGCCGCAGCGAGCGCGGATGGCCGGGCCACGAGCGCGCTGGCCGCGGCTTCGAGGTGCGCCTTGGCCTCGTCATAGACCCGCTTCTGGGCGAGGGCCGCACCGAGCGCTGCACGCGCCTCGGGGTTCTGCGCCTCACCTTCGGCGGTGCCGCCCATGGCCGCGCGGTACTCCACGATGGCCTCGTCCACCTTGCCCATCGCGAGCAGGGCCTTGCCGTGCATCATGCGCAGGTGGGGGCTGGGCCCGAGGGCGCGGATGGCGGCGGCGAGAACCTTCTCGGCCTCGGCGGCCCCCTGCGGCTGCTTGAGCAGCGCTTCGGCCAGGGCCGTGTGGAGGTGGGCCTGTTGCGGCGCCAACTCCACCGCGCGACGGTAGTCGGCGAGGGCCGCTTCCGTGGAGCCGGCCCGCTCGTGTCGGCGGGCGCGCAACACGTAGAGCTCGGGGTGGTTCGGGCTCAGGGAGAGGGCCTGCTTCTCCGCGCGCTCCAGTTCGGCGGTCGCCGCGGCGCGATCGGGGGGGATCTTCGTCTCCTCCAGCAGCGCCCGGCGCTGGGCCGCGGACAGGTCGCCCAGCTCGGAGAGCACCGTCCCGATCAGCAGCGAGCGCGCCATGGACGCGGTGGCCAGCTGGCGGGGAGAGGGCGGCGGCACCGCGGTCAGCAGCTTCTCGAGCCCGTTGGCCGCCTTGCCGTACTGCTCCAGGCCCCCGTTGAGACGCAGCAGCGCCAGCCCCAGCAGGGACTCCGGGTGGTCCACCTCGTAGCGCATGGCGAGCGCGAACTTCATCTCCGCCGGCTCGGTCTGGCCGAGCTGACGGGCCAGGGTTCCCTGCGCCGCGTAGATGCGGGGATCATTGGGGGCGGCCTGATGCGCGGTGGCGAGGCTCTTCTCGGCCGCGGTCAGATCGCCCAGCTGCATCTCCAGCAGTCCGCGGGTCAGGTAGAGCAGCGAGCTCGAACGGCCCTGGGACTCGAAGCCCTCGATGGTCGAGCGGATCTGCTGCAGCGCCTCGGTGCCCTTTCCACTGCCCATGTCGAACAGGGCGCGGGCGGCGATGAAGTGGCTGGAGACATTGTCGGCGCCGTGCTGGGCGCCCCAGGTGAGGTGCCGCTCCGCGCCCGAGCGGGCCTCGTCACCGCCACCGTGCTCCGTCCAGCGGATGGTGTAGGCGTAGGCCAGGATGCCGTGGGCGAGCGGGCTGCTCCCATCGATCTCCAGCGCCTCTTCGGCGGCGGAGGTCACCTTCTTGTAGCTCTCGAAGCTGTCGTGCTTGAGCTGCTCGGTGGCCACCGCGAGCTGCCGGCGGACCTGGGTCTCGCGCTTCTGGGTGACGTTGCGGTAGGCGTAGTAGCCACCGAGGGCGAGGGGAACGAGCGCCAGCATCGCCACGAAGACGAACTTCTGCTTCCCTCCTCCGGCGCGCTGGCGCGGGAAATCGTCTTCGTCCTCGTCGTCATGCCGGGTGGCCGAAAGGGCCGGAGCCCCGCGGGTGGCGGAGACCACCGCGTTGCGACGCGGGGCGGGAGCGGCGGGACGCAGCGAGGGCGGCGGTGCGGCCGCGGCGGGAGCTGCCGGCACCGGTGCAGCAGGAGCGCGCGCGGCGGAGGGAACCGGCGTTCCGGTCACCGGCTGCAGAACCGGAGGCCCCTGGGGCGCCGCACCGGGAGCGGGTGAGGAAGGGGCCGGCGCGGCAGCCGCGGGTGCGGCAGCCGGGGCCGGGGCGCCACTGGGAACGGGAAGTCCCGCCTCCTTCAGGAGGGCGACCGACTCGGCATCTCCGGGAGCGATGGACAGGGCCGTTGCCAGCGCGGCCTGCCCTCCCGCGGTGTCTCCGCTGCGCAGCAACACGCGCCCCTGAAGGCGGAGGACGTCGAGGTTGCGCGGCTCGAGCTGAACTGCCTGCGCAAGCTCCTCGGTCGCCTTCTTGTCCTTGCCCTGCTCGGCATAGACGCGCGCCAGCAACAGCCTGGGCGCCGCAGACTGAGGGTGGGCCTTGACCCCCTTCTTGCAGACAACCATGGCCTCCATGAAGCGGCTCATGGAGAGGTAGGCCTCGGCCAGTGGCTGATAGGCGTCCGAGGTGGGATCGGACGCGAATGCGTGCTCCAGTTTTGCGAGCTCGGTGGGGCTCAGGGTCTTCGATTGGGTCGCTGACATGCTCTCGGGGGTCTCAGGGGAGCGCTCGGAGTGCGCCGATGCGGCTCCGTGAGGCGGCCTTAATAGACACCTGCGCTGCGTGGCGCGTCAATCTTACGCATCCTCCGGCGCTGAGCCGCTTGACAGGCTGCCATGGCCTGACATATCCAGCGGCCCGCTCGGCGGGCGTCTTCTTCTGGGGACGGCACCGGGTGGGTCACCTTGTGGGGGCGTAGCTCAGTTGGGAGAGCGTCGCGTTCGCAATGCGAAGGTCGTCGGTTCGATCCCGTCCGCCTCCAAGTGACTGCAGGGCCCCATCGACCGAGGTCGGTGGGGCCCTTCTTTTTTTGTCCTGCATCCCCCGTCCATCGCCCGGCTGTCAGACGGGCGAGCAGACGCGTGGCAAAGGCCACCGGCTCTGTTAATCCGCGCCGCATGCCGCACGACGAGAATCCGCCCCCCTCTTTCTTCGCCCGCTTCGCGCTGGCCTTCGTCCTCTTCTGGCGCCTGCTCTTCAATCCCGAGCTCGCCCAGAAGGTCCTTCCCGTCCATCGGGGTGAGCCGGCCCTGCCCTCCGGCCTCCCCACGGAGGAGCCCCAAGCCGCCGCCCCCCTCCCCGCCGCGGAGCCCGCCGCTCCGGCGCCGCACACGGCAGGCCTGTACGTGCTCTCGCTGCTGCAGCGGGAAGGGCGGCTGGTGGACTTCCTCCAGGAAGAGGTCGCCCCGTTCAGCGACGCCGAGGTGGGCGCGGCGGCGCGCGTGGTCCACGAAGGCTGCCGCAAGGCCCTGCGCCAGCTCGTCGATCTCGCGCCGGTCTACACCGAAGACGAAGGCGCCCGGGTCACGGTGCCGCCGGGCTATGACGCGCAGCGCATCCAGCTCACCGGCAACGTTGCGGGCCAGCCGCCGCACGTGGGCGAGCTCAAGCATCGCGGTTGGACGGTGACCGCCGAGCGCTTCCCGGAGATCTCGCCCGCAGTCGACGCCCGGGTCCTCGCCCCGGCCGAGGTGGAGCTCTCCTGATGGCGCGCTATGCGGTCGGCATCGATCTGGGGACCACGCACAGCGCGATCTCCTACCTGAACCTGGAGCAGGGCCCCCGTGGCGCGGCGCAGTCCATGCTGCCCATCCCGCAGCTCATCGCGCCCGGAACGGTGGACGCCCGCCAGCTGCTCCCGTCCTTCCTCTACCTGTCCGCCCCGCAGGAGTTCGGGGAGGGCACGCTCGCCCTGCCCTGGAGCCCGGACGCGCGCGACATCGTGGGGGAGCTGGCGCGCAGCCACGGGACCAAGGTCCCCACGCGCCTGGTCTCGAGCGCGAAGAGCTGGCTCAGTCACCCCGGCGTGGATCGCACCGCGGCCCTCCTTCCGTGGAACGCGCCCGGGGAGGTGCAGAAGGTCTCGCCCCTGGAGGCGACCGCCCGCATCCTGCGACACCTGAAGCAGGCCTGGGCGCACGGTCTGGGCCAGGACGCACCGCTCGAAGAGCAGGAACTGATCCTCACGGTTCCCGCTTCGTTCGACGCGGCCGCACGGGAGCTGACCCTCGAGGCAGCACGCCAGGCCGGCCTCCCCTCCCTGACCCTCCTCGAGGAGCCCCAGGCCGCGCTCTACGCGTGGATCGAGGCTTCCGGGGGCGGGTTCCGCAAGCAGGTCTCGGTCGGAGACGTGATCCTGGTGGTGGACGTCGGCGGCGGCACGACCGACCTGAGCCTCATGACCGTCACCGAGGAGAACGGCGAGCTCGGACTCACCCGGCTGGCGGTCGGCGACCACATCCTGCTGGGCGGCGACAACATGGATCTGGCGCTGGCCTACCGGCTGGCGGCGCGCTTCCAGGAGCAGGGAAAGAACCTGGACGCCGCGCAGATGCACGCGCTGACACACGCGGCACGGGCCGCCAAGGAAGCGCTCTTCGCCGATCCTTCGCTGCAGAGCGCACCCATCGCCATCGCCGGCCGCGGTTCCTCGTTGATGGGCGGCACCCTGCGCACCGAGCTCTCGCGGGAGGAGCTCGACCAGCACCTGTTGGAAGGCTTCTTCCCCGAGGTCGCGGTCACCGAGACGCCCAAGACGCAGCGGCGCACCGGTCTCATGCAGATGTCCCTGCCCTACGCGCAGGACGCGGCGATCACGCGCCACCTGGCGGCCTTCCTCATGCGCCAGTCGCGCGCGCTGGCGGAGAGCCCGGATGCCCCGGTCTCCCTCAACGGCCGCGCGTTCGTGCACCCCACGGCGGTGCTCTTCAACGGGGGTGTCTTCAAGGCCCCCGCCCTCAAGGCCCGCCTGCTCCAGGTGCTCAACGTGTGGATCACCGCCGATGGCGGCCGTGCGGCGCGGGAGCTTCCGGGCGCGGATCTCGACCTCTCGGTGGCGCGCGGCGCGAGCTACTACGGCTACGTCCGGCGCGGCCATGGCGTCCGCATCCGGGGAGGCACCGCGCACGCGTACTACGTGGGGGTGGAGACCGCGATGATGGCGGTCCCGGGGATGGAGCCGCCGGTCAAGGCCCTCTGCGTGGCGCCCTTCGGCATGGAGGAGGGCACCGAGGCGGACATTCCGCCGCAGGAGTTCGGGCTGGTCGTCGGGGAGCCCACCCGCTTCCGCTTCTTCTCCTCCAGCGTCCGCCGCGACGATCGCGTGGGGACGTTCCTGGAAGACGCCGAACGACAGGAAGGGCTCGAGGAGGAGGTCGCCATCGAGACCTCGCTCCCGCCGGGCGCCAACCATCCCCCCGGCGAGGTCGTGCCGGTGAACCTGCAGGCCGCGGTCACGGAAATTGGAACGCTGGAGCTGCGATGCCTCGAGAAGGGAGGACCCGGCGCATGGAAGCTCGAGCTGAACGTGCGCATGAAGGGTTGAGGTCATGAGCTCGCGTCACATCGTCGGGATCGATCTGGGGACCACCCACAGCGCCATGGCGCAGGTGATCCCCTCGGAGGGCGGGGCCCAGGCCGAGGTGCTGGACGTCCCCGTGCCGCAGCTGGTGCGTCCCGGAGAATGGCGTCCTGAGTCCCTGCTCCCCTCGGCCCTGTTCCTCCCTGCCGAAGGCGAGTTCGATCCCGCGCTGCTGCGCCTCCCGTGGGGGGGCGACGAGCACGTCATCACCGGAGCGCTGGCCCAGGTCCAGGGGGCGCGGGTTCCGGGTCGGCTGGTGGCGAGCGCCAAGAGCTGGTTGAGCCACCCGGGCGTGGATCGCAATGCCCCCATCCTTCCCTGGGGCGCCGCACCGGACGTCCCCAAGATGAGCCCGGTGGAGGCCTCACGGCGGCTGCTGGCCCACCTGCGCGACACCTGGGATCACGCCCATCCCGACCAACCCCTCGCCGAGCAGGAGGTGGTGCTGACCGTCCCCGCCTCCTTCGACGAAGCCGCCCGCGCACTCACCGTGAGCGCCGCGCGGTTGGCGGGGCTCAACCGCTTCACACTGCTCGAGGAACCCCAGGCGGCGTTCTACGACTTCACCGCGCGGCACCGGCAGGCGCTCGAGAAGACCCTGGGTGAGGTGCGGCTGGTGTTGGTGGTCGACGTGGGCGGAGGCACCACCGACTTCACCCTGGTGCACGCCGGCGTCTCGCCCGAAGGCCCCATGCTCAAACGCATCGCGGTGGGCGACCACCTGATGCTCGGCGGCGACAACATGGACGTGTTGCTCGCCCACCGGCTCGAGTCGCGCTGGCTCGGAGAGGGGAAACGGCTCTCCGGCGCGCAGTGGCCCCAGGCGGTGAGCGCGGCCCGGAGTGCCAAGGAGGCGCTGCTGGCGGACGGGGCCCCGGAGCAGCTCCCCGTCACCCTCGCAGGCAGCGGGAGCCGGCTGCTGGGCGGGAGCCTGAGCGCGACCCTCACGCGGGCGGAGGTCGAGGCATTGGTGCTCGACGGCTTCTTTCCCCGGATCGCCCCCACCGAGCGTCCGACGCGGAGCGCGCGGGTCGCGCTGCAGGAGCTGGGGCTGCCCTACGCGCAGGAGCCCGCCATCACGCGGCACCTCGCAGGCTTTCTCGCCGCCCATGCCGCCGCGGGGTTCCGCGCCCTCTCACAGGAGTCTCCCGCCGAGGGCGCCCTCCCCCGCCCCGATGCCATCCTGCTCAACGGAGGCGTCTTCAATGCCCCGGGCATCGCCGCGCGGGTGGTCGAGGCGGTCTCGGCCTGGTGGCCCGATGCGCCCCCCATCCGGCTGCTCTCGCACGGGTCCCTGGACCGCTCGGTGGCGCGGGGCGCCGCGTACTACGGGCTGGTGCGACGGGGGCTGGGTCGCCGCATCGGAGGCGGAGCGGCGCGCGCCTATTACGTGGGGCTGGATGCCGGGTCGGGCAGCGCTTCGGAACTCGAAGCCGGCCCGCAGGTGCTCTGCCTCATCCCCCGCGGCTTCGAGGAGGGAGAGCGGGTCCGAATCCCGGAGCGCACCTTCCGCCTCGCGATGGAACAGCCGGTCCAGTTCCCGCTGTTCTCCACGACCGCAGACCGCATCGACGCCCCGGGCGCCGTGGTGCCTCTGGGGGACGATCTCCAACCCCTCCCGCCACTGCACACCATCCTGCGCTCCGCCGATCCCTCGGTGAAGGAGCGGCGGGTCTCCATCGAGGCCGGGCTCACCGAGATCGGCACCCTCGAGCTCTCATTGGTGAGCGACGAGAGCGATGAGCGATGGAGGCTCGAGTTCGAGCTCCGGGGGGCGGGGCGCGCGGGAAGACTCGCGGTCACCGAGTCCATGCCGCCGCGATTCGCCGAGGCGCGCGAAGCCATCGACCGGATCTACGGACATCGGCCCCTGCCGGTCGGTCCCAAGGACGTGAAGGCGCTCTGGCGCACGCTGGAGAAGAGCCTGGGCGCGCGGGAGACGTGGCGGGTCCCGGTGCTGCGTGAGCTGTGGGGCGCGATGTACGCAGGCATCGGCAAGCGGCGGCGGAGCCCGGATCACGAGCGGATCGCCTATGCGCTGCTTGGCTACGGACTGCGTCCCGGCTTCGGCTACCCGCTGGATGCGTGGCGCGCGGAGCAGACCTTCCGCCTGTTCAAGGACCTGGTGACCGCGCACGGCGAGAAGCCGGTGTGGATCGAGTACTGGGTCATGTGGCGCCG
>Ga0079224_100003829_pt1 | contig 19192 bp, 19 predicted proteins | sample Stecom2015_FD_80414 | JGI IMG/M metagenome (GOLD analysis project Ga0079224, IMG submission 80414) | Agricultural soil microbial communities from Utah to study Nitrogen management - Steer compost 2015 | ecosystem: Environmental > Terrestrial > Soil > Agricultural land | place: USA: Utah... | reverse complement strand
CAGATTGGTGAAGTACTCTCCGAGCAAGCCCATGGTGCCGAAGAAGTCCGCGGGAGAGCCTTTGCCCATGGCGAACGCCCTCAGCCACATGCCGGCAATCAGGGTAATGAACAACACACTGGAACCAACACTCAGAATGCGGATGTATTTGACCTTAGAGCTGGAATACACCGCCAGCGCAATGGACAGGAACACGATCGCATAGAACGCCGGCACCACCGATTCACCGTCGCCCAGCATCGGCAAATACCAGGGCAGATTCACCAGCAACAGGTACGCGGTGAAGGCGCAGGTGCCAATGATGACTACGTTATTGATCAGCTTTACCGCCGGGATCTCGAAGAACTTCACCCGCGGCTCAATGATGGCGAAGTAGAAGCAGGTCAGGAAATAGAAGCCCCAGATCAGAAAGGCCCAGAACCCGAACTCAATGGCTAGCGGGTTGGCAAAGGCGTATTCCGGGTTTTCAGAGACATTGCCGTAACCACCGAACTCGGTGAGCGGGAACATGATCAGCCCCACATCCAGACCGGAGGTAAACAGAATAGCAATGAAGGTCAGCGTGCGAACCGGCGTAACGCCGATGCACTGCATGTCCCACCATCGATACAGAATCAGGGCGATGGCGGCGAAGGTAAAAATCAGGCCTGTGGATAACCAGAGTGTCATGCGATCTCCCTCCGGTTGTTCCTTGTCATTGTAGTGCACAGCATGGGTGTTCCTCCTCTAGTAAGCTCTGCTTCTTTCGAATCGGACACAAACCCAGGACTTGCCTATCAGTCGCCCGAAAACGGCGGGATGCCGCCGCGCTGATAGGGAAATCCTGAGGGCTTGCTACCCGGGCACCTTGCGTACCCGGGCCGGGACTGCGGTTTCTAGCAGCCTGTCGAACTTAGGTCTGCTCTACTGCGGAAAAGCCGGATTTGGTCATTTTTCAGTCTCTTTTTCGTCAAATAGAACCACTATTCTCCTCAAAAGCGACTAAAAACTGCCTCAAACCGGACTTTCCCTCGCTACGAGCGCCTAAGTCCGACAGGCTGCTAGGCCAGCGACCGTTTCGCTTGTCCCGGACGTTGGCGCGCCTGCCATTGGTCATCCATGAAGACCGGCGCGTCCGAAGGTTGCAGGGGCTCCCTGCCCCGGATAAGGTCGGCTGCCCGCTCGGCCACCATGATGGTGGGCGCGTTCAGGTTGCCATTGGGTATGGTCGGGAAGATGGACGAATCCACCACCCGCAGATTCTGGATACCGCGCACGCGGGTTTCCGGGTCTACCACCGCCAGCGCATCAGTACCCATCTTGCAGGAACAGGACGGGTGATAAGCGCTCTCCACCGCCTGGCGCACGAAGGCATCGATCTGCTCATCGCTCTGCACATCCACACCGGGCTGGATTTCCGCACCGCGGTACTCGTCCATGGCCGGCTGGCTGATGATCTCCCGGGTCAGGCGCACGCAGTCGCGGAAGCCTTCGCGGTCGGCCTCGTGTTCCAGGTAGTTGAAACGAATGCGCGGGGCCTGTTTGGGGTCGGCAGACTGCACATGAACAAAACCCCGGCTCTTCGGCTTGTTGTGACCGATGTGGAGCTGGAAACCGTCGCCATCAAAGGCTTCGCGGCCGTCGTAGCGCATGGCCGCCGGCAGGAAATGGTATTGCAGATCCGGCCATTCAACGCCGGCCTTGGAGCGGATAAAACCACAGGACTCAAAATGGTTGGTGGCCCCCAGGCCATCCTTGCGCAGAATCCAGCGCACCCCGATCTTGAGCTTGTTCCACCAGTCCAGTTTGCCATTCAGGGAGACCGGCTTTTTGCAGCGGAACTGAAAGTAGAACTCCAGGTGATCCTGCAGGTTCTCACCCACGCCCGGCAGCTCATGCTTCACCTCAATACCGGCCTGCTCCAGCACTTCGCGCTTGCCAATACCCGAAAGCTGCAACAAATGTGGCGAGCCAATAGAACCGGCCGACAGAATCACTTCCTTGGCGGCTTTGGCCTCATGCACCTGGCCGCCCTGCTCATAGCGCACGCCGGTGGCGGTTTTGCCCTCCAGAAGGACCTTATGCACCAGGGCATGGGTGACCACCGTCAGATTCGGCCGCGCCATGGCCGGGCGAAGGTAGGCGTTGGCGGTGGACCAGCGGCGACCGTTCTTCACGGTCATGTGCATGGCGCCAAAACCTTCCTGGCGGGCACCGTTGTAATCATCGGTCTCCAGATAACCGGCATCGACGCCGGCCCGGATGAACGCTGTATACAGCGGGTTGCGCATGTTATTGCCGTTGTTCACACCCAGGGGGCCGGAATTCCCCCGGTAGGCATCGCCGCCGAAGGCCCAGGTTTCCGCCTTCTTGAAATAGGGCAGCACGTTACGGTAGTTCCAGCCGTCGGCACCTTCAGACTGCCACTCGTCGAAATCCCGGGCATGGCCACGGACATACACCATGCCATTGATGGATGACGAACCACCCAGCACCTTGCCCCGGGGGCAATGCATACGGCGATTGTCCAGGTACGGCTCCGGCTCGGTCTCGAACTGCCAGGCGTACTTTTTGGTGTTCATGGGAATGGATAGCGCGGTGGGCATCTGGATGAAGATGCTCTTGTCACTGCCACCGGTTTCCAGCAGCAGCACCCGGTTTTCACTGTCCTCGGTCAGACGGTTAGCCAGCACACAACCGGCTGAGCCCGCACCCACAATGATGTAGTCGTATTGGTTTTCTTTCATACGCGTTCTCCTCTGTGGCCTGCGGGGTTAAAACGGGGCGTCGATGTCTTCCATGCCCACATACACCGACTTGACCTGGGTGTAGCGCGCAATGGTCTCGCGCCCGTTCTCACGGCCGATACCGGAGAGTTTGTAGCCACCCACCGGCATTTCCGCCGGCGAAGCACCGTAGCTGTTGATCCAGCAGATGCCGGCCTGGATCTGGTGAATCACCCGGTGTGCCCGGCGGATATCATTGGTGAACACGCCCGCCGCAAGTCCGGTTTCGGTATTGTTGGCCCGGGCAATCACCTCGTCTTCATCGCGGAAGGTGAGCACAGACATCACCGGCCCGAAAATCTCTTCCTTCACGATGGTCATGTCGTCGGTGCAGTCGGTGAAAATGGTCGGTTCCACGAAATAGCCGCCCTGAGAATCCTCCGGCTCAAAGGCCCGACCGCCGTGGCTGAGCGTGGCGCCTTCGGCCAGCCCTTTGCTGATGTAACCCAACACCAGTTCCTGATGCTTTTTGGAGATCAGCGCGCCGAAGTTGGTGTCCGGGTTCATCGGGTCACCGGCCTTGATGTTCTTGCGTGTGCGCTCCAACAGGCGCTCGATAAAGCGCGGGTAGAGCTCCTCGTGCACAAACACCCGGGTACCGTTGGTGCAGATCTCGCCCTGGGTGTAGAAGTTACCCACCATGGCGGCGGAGATGGCGTTCTCCAGGTCCGCGTCGTCAAAAATGATCAGCGGCGACTTGCCACCCAGTTCCATAGTCACGTCTTTCAGCGACGACGCGGCGGCGGCCATCACCTTCTTGCCGGTGCCCACCTCGCCGGTGAACGACACCTTGGCAATCTCCGGGTGATGGGTCAGCCACTGGCCAACTTCAGCAGCGCCCTGCACCACGTTGAACACGCCCGCCGGCACGCCGGCTTCGATAAAGATTTCCGCCAGCTTCACCGCGCCCATGGGCGTTTCTTCGGATGGTTTGAAGATCATGGCGTTGCCGCAGGCCAGGGCCGGGGCCGACTTCCAGCAGGCGATCTGGATCGGATAGTTCCAGGCTCCAATGCCCGCGCAGATGCCCAGCGGCTCCCGGCGGGTGTAGTAGAAATCGCCCCCCAGATCCTGCTGGTTACCTTCGATGGACGGCGCCAGGCCGGCAAAGAACTCAATGGCATCAGCGCCGGTCACCACATCCACAGCTTCCGCTTCCTGCCAGGGTTTACCGGTATCACGCACTTCCACTGCCGCCAGCTCGTCATTTCGCTCGCGGAGCAAGGCCACCGCGTTCAGCAGAATGCGGCTGCGCTCAATGGCGGGTGTGGCGGCCCACTGGGCAAAACCGGCGCGGGCGCTCTCGATGGCGGCCTGTTGCACAGACTCATCCGCCACTTCCACTTCATAGATCACCTTGCCCGTGGCCGGATTCACCACCGGGAAGGTCTCGCCAGTGCTGTTGGCCAGCAACCGGCCGTGGACAAAGTTCTGAACCACAGGAAGAGATGCAGACATAGCGCGTTGGTAACCTCTGTTCGGTGTCTTCAGGCCTTGTGGGCCGTGGAATTCAAATTGGCTCAGGCGCCAGCCCGGGCCAGTGTCTCGTGGACAAACTGCTTGCACAGCCGCTCGCCGGCTTCAAAGCTCTCGGCCGGGTCCAGGCTCAGGGCGCTGCGCAACCAGAACCCGTCGATCATCGCGGCCGTTTGCCGGGCCGCCGCTGTCGCCTCGGCCTGCGGCAGCACTTGCGCGAAGGAATAACGCAGGTTGCTGTACAGCCGGGCGTTGTTGATCTGCTGCAAACGCTTCAGCCCCGGCTCGTGCATTGAGCGGGCCCAGAAGCTGAGCCAGGTTTTCGCCGCCAGCGCCGAACGCTGGAACTCGGAAAAGTTGGACTCAATGATGCAATCCAGCCGCTGGGCCGGGGAGCGATCGGTTTTTGCCATACGCTCCCGCAATTCCTTGCCCAACTGATCCAGCAGGTAGCGCAAGGCGGCCTCAATCAGCCCCTGCTTACCCCCGAAATAGTGGCTGATGATGCCGGACGACATACCCGCCCGCTTGCTGATGCTCACGATCGTGGTGTTCTGCATCCCCAGCTCGGCGATGGACTCCATGGTGGCGTCGATCAGTTGCTGGCGGCGGGTGTCTTTCATTCCGACTTTCGGCATGGGCTTTCCATCCAATCTTTATTAATTGAACGTTCAATTAAATTAAAGGCTACAGAAACGTGACAGGGATTTCAAATTTGATCAGAAAACCACCACACCCCCTCATTACACTGGATGCGTCTTCCACCAAAGGTTGCTGGCAACCGCCGGCCAGTCAGGACACAATCGGGGCAACCGCGAACAACAAGGAGCCACTATGAGTACCCTGCCCCAACTCACCGATGCCCTGCTGACTCTGGAAAACCGAGTGGCCACGCTCACCATGAACCGCCACGACCTGCGCAACGCGCTCACCGGCTCCCATCTGATCGACGATATAGTTGTCACGGCCGAGTGGGTGAACAGCTGCGAGGAGGTATCCGTGCTGGTGATCACCGGTGCAGGCTCGGCCTTCAGTGCCGGGGGTAATATTCGCGATATGGCCGAACGGGGCGGGGACTTCGCAGGCGACCCGGCGGAATGCGCCGAGCGCTACCGAAAGGGCATCCAGCGCATTCCCCTGGCACTGGACGCCGTGGAAGTGCCGGTGATTGCGGCGGTGAACGGCCCGGCCATCGGCGCAGGATTTGATCTGGCCAACATGGCGGATCTTCGCCTGGCTGCAGACAACGCGAAGTTTGGCGAAACCTTCCTGAATCTGGGCATCATTCCCGGTGACGGCGGGGCCTGGTTCCTTCAACGCCTGATCGGCTACCAGAAAGCGTTTGAGCTGACCCTGACCGGCCGCGTGATCGACGCCAACGAAGCCAAACAGCTTGGTATCGTGATGGACGTGGTGCCTGCCGATCAGCTAATGGACGCGGCCATGACACTTGCCAGAAGTATCGCCCAGCAGCCCGCCAAAGCCACCCGGCTGACCAAGCGCCTGATGAAAATGGCCCAGCGCACGGAACTGCGGGATTTCCTGGATATCTGCGCCTGTTTCCAGGGCATGAGCCACAATGAGCCGGAACATCTGGAAGCGGTAAACCGCATGCTGGATACCCTGGCCCGAAAGCAATGAGACAAACGCCCAGCCACGTTAATTACTTAGAAACCTGACACATTTTGCTGCATTAAAACCCATAACAACGGCTTTTCTCGCCCGCCAGCATTGCTAGACTGACAGAGTTAAGAAAACAACAAACAGTCTCGGGTTGGCGAGCGAGGTCGGCTTTCGGTGAACCTGCTACACACGTGTCGCATTCTCCTGTTGTTGCTGCTTTTGTGCAGCCAGGCCGCCTTTGCCCGTTCAGCCACCGTCGTCATCGGAGCAGACCAACCTATCGCCAGCCAGTTCCAGTACTGGGAAGACAGCGATGGCCTCGCATCTCTGCAGGACGTGCTCTCACTGCCGGCCGGCGACTAGCAACACCAGCCCGACGGCAAAGCTACCCTTGGCATTACGTCATCGGCCTAATGGCTGCGCGTTCCCATAGAGAACGCCACATCGGCCGGGCTCAACCTGGTGGCCGAACTCGGCTACTCCCAGTTGGATGATGTCCGCTTCTACCTGCTGGACGGCTCGACGGTTCTGCGAACACTGGAAACCGGGGATGGCCAGCACCAGAATACCGCCCCAGACCACCAGGCCCTTCAGCAAAACCGTGATCATTATCCGCCGTCCTTCAGCACTATAGCCTGCGTCAAGTCGCCTTCGGTAAACCGGAGAACTCCGGCACATCGCCCAGCGCGCGATCCCAGGCTGCCCGGCTCGACGTGAAAAGATGCGCGGTAGGCACCCGGGAGAGCTCCGAGTCCAGACACCCGGCAGGCACGACCAGCAAACCCGGAATATGGGTGTTGGGCACTGCCGAACCGCAGGTCCGGCAAAAACACTTCTGGTGCCGGGTGCCCGGGAGCGTAAAGGAGGCCACGGCCTCCTCACCCGCCAGCCAGACCAGCCGGGCCGACTGGGAGAACAGGTTTGCCGCATGGGCAGACCCGGTGTCCTTCTGGCAATACCGGCAATGACACAGGTAAAAGCTGTCGAAGTCTCCGTGCACCTCGAACTTCACGGCGCCACACAGGCAAGAGCCAACATAATCCGTCATCGCATTCCCTCCCTTCAGTATTCAAGGTAACAACCGGTGTTCGCGTGCATGCAAAGCTTCGGCAAAGGCACCACCAACTGGCTGCATGGCGCAGGCTTAACGGCTACAATGGGCCTCAGTGGAGCGCAGGCGCTGCTGCCATTTTTTACAGGAAAGCCCATGGCTATTCAGCTTGATTTTCGCACCCTGAGCCTGACATTAATGCTGTTCAGCCTGGTATTCGGTCTTGGTATGTTTGCTTATTCCAGAGAACATACCAAGTTCTCCGGAATCCGGACCATGGGCGCAGGTTATTTTCTGATTGGCGGCGGCTGTGTGCTGCTTGGCCTGCGCCATTTTATTTACGATTTTGCTTCCATAGTGCTTGCTAATACCGCGATCATTATGGGCGTAGTGTTGATATACAGAGGGCTGTTTCGTTTTCGGGGTATCTCTCTGAGCTATGAACGCTGGCTGAGCCCCACACTGGTGCTGGTGCTTGCAGCTTTAATGTACTTTTATACCTTTCATATTCCAGATGTAAACCTGCGTATTCAGGCATTCTCTATTGTTTTTGCAGCTGCCTGCCTGATTGGTGCCACCGGATTATTCCGACATCGCGAAAGCCATAACCGTATGGCCGGCAAAATGCTTATCGCCATGTTTTTGCTGGTGAGTGCATTCTTTATTTTCCGGTTTTTTCGGTCCTTTTACGAAGTACCGCCTGAAGACTTCATGAACGCCGGGTTGCTGAGTGCATTGGCAGTTATCGCCGGAGAGTTTCTGGTTATATTATCTTCATTCTGCACAATATGGATGGCGTCCGATGAGTTGCAGGATGAACTCTCCGAAATCGCGAGGATTGATCCTTTAACGGGGCTCTACAACAGGCGGGCATTCGACGAATGTTGTGACATTGAGTTCAGCCGTGCGCAGCGTTCAGGTGCGCCCTTCGCCATTATCATGTGCGACCTGGACCACTTCAAAAACGTGAATGACGAGTACGGCCATCATGTAGGCGATGAGGTATTGAGGCGCTTTGCCAATACGCTCAAAGAGCACATACGAAAGCATGACGTGGTGGCGCGTTTCGGGGGCGACGAGTTTGTTCTGCTGTTGCCTGGTAAAGACACCGAGCAAGGATTAGAGGTGGCGGAGAAACTCAGAGCCAAAACGGCAGACACCCAGATCACGATTGGTGATGATGTCTGTTTAACGCTCTCGGCCAGTTTCGGAGTGGCTCACTACGATTCCAGTGACCGCGAGTGGAGTGCCGTGCTGCACCGTGCGGACAACGCGCTGTACGCCGCCAAAAAACAGGGGCGTAACCGCGTTGTCGATCTGGTAACGGAAGGCCAGAACGTTCAATCTGGGCAGATGCTGCGTGCGCAGCCATAGGCCCGAAGAGTATGGGCCGCTGCGCCTGCCTTGTTTATTTTAGTTCCTGACTGCGCTGTAGCTCAGACTGACAACCCGCCAAACAGCACCATCCCACTCCCAGGTTTCGGAGAACGCGACTACCGGCCCTTGGGATTGACCAGAGATTGTGTACCCCTGACCAGTGACTAAGGCGCCGCCATCAGAGCCCTGGATGTTTAACTCCGTATCGTGTTTTTGTCCGCCGTGGGGAAACCAGGTTCCATTACGCTTGGCTGAGGAGATCGCGTCGATCTGGGATTTCTTGGATTGGACACCACGCTCGGTCGTGACGGTGAAACCGTCTGCCTGGACCCGAGCAAGGTGCTCAACGTCACCCGAGAAAAACGCTGAGTACCAGTTTTCTCGTACTTTTATCAAAGCTTCCTGGTTCATGGACTGATCCTTGTCTTTAGAAATGAAGGCGAAGCCTCAATGCCACAGGCTTTGCGGTACTCAGCCTTACCAAACGCTCTATACTACTGAATCGAATCAATAATTTTATTTCTTACAAGCTCAACCGAATCCCTGTTGTAGCCGGCAACCGCAACCATGAGCTTGCTTTGATTAGGCGATATTTCTATACATTTAACCACAACACGGTTCGACTTTACGTTCCCGTATATTCCATATTCATTCTCAACCTGATTCTCCAGACCCAGAACTTGCAGGGCATACGAGCTCTGTATCTCGCAAGCCTCTTTGGATTTGTTCAGATCTTTAAACCATGACCAAAGCTCAGGCGGTTTTTCCTCAGCGAGAGCTGGTCCTGATAGTAGAAACAAAAGAACTAAAACTGCCTTATTAATCATGCGGGTTTCATGAACGAATTCCTGCCCCCATTCCTTCATCTCTTGCACTGCCGCCTCTACAGCCGCTGCATCCGCCAACTCAAATTCAATGGTCGCCGTAGGCTCAGGAATATGGTCGGGCCATTCCTCCTGGCCAAAACAAGAGTTAGCCACCATGGAAAGCGGCCATACTCCGAAATGGTTCGCTCCGGGGAATTTATCCACGAAGCGATAGTCGTCCATCTTCTCCAACGGCAGACCCAGCGCATCCTCATACAGAGACGCACTTGCCGCAGGGTCTTTGGTTATGGACGCAAAACCTGAAATGCACTTGATTTCCATACAATCCCTCCGTGGTTCATCGAGCACCTTCGTGTCAGGGGCTACGCTATTTACAGAAGGTGTCTACTGAAGTGGGGCCTTGCCAGTTCCATCTTGCGCACATAACGCTCCGCTAATGTTTGCCGCCTGCAGCGTCACCATTAAGCGTCTTGTTAGCAGATTCTGCCTGAAGACGTTCCACCAGCCACACCTTGATGATCGATTGGCGGGTAACGCCTATGCGCGCAGCCTCACGATCCAACGATTCGACAACCCAAGCCGGGAAATCGACATTGATTCGCTTTTGTGCCTGATTAACGCGGCGAGCAGAGGACAGATCCAGGTCATCGACAATATCTTCCTGGCCTTCCTCAAATTTCTTGTCGAAGCCTTTAGCTTTCATAGAGCTCAACCTCCTTCTTACGGGAACGTCTGACTGAAATCAGACGAATACGAGCATCCCTGTATGTGACGACAGCCGACCAGTGCTTTTCACCAATCTTGCCTATGAGCAAAAATCTCGGCTCATCCTCTGATTTTGCACGGATCTCCAGCAGGTATGGATCTTTCCACAGCCCCTGGGCAGCAACGAAATCTATACCGTGCTTGTCCAGATTGGTCTGGCTTTTGACTTCGTCGAATTCAAACTCATCCATGAGTACAAATTATTCCTTTTTTACTCAATTCGCAAGATTTGGAAAGAAGCTGTAGCAGCTACGCCGCTCAGCACGAGCGGCGACAGAATGGAGGCGTCGCCGCGACCTGCTGCGCCTTATTATGATTGAATGCCCACCGCTCAGCCCTTGTGGGGCGCCTGGAAGAGCTCAAAAAAATCGCCGGCAGAAAACAGCGTCATCACCCCGAGAAAACCGAACACTACGAAGACAGCAGCAGCATACACACGCCACGCATACTGCCCGATCCCATCATTGTGATTACCAGCAGCGACCCAAAGCCGAACCGCACTATAAGGAAACCAAAAATACAGAACTGCAACGATTGGGATCATCGTGAACGCCGGTAAAACCCAAATTGCGACCTCTGGCGGCACGACACTGGCGTAACGGACCAACAATTTTGGTATGACAAAAGCCGCCAACACCAGCCAAATGAACAGATACACCGAATACAGCAAGTGCTCGATAAAAAATATATGAACAGGCTTCCTTGTCACATTCATAGACAATCACTCATAACGCTTGCCGTCACCGGTGGCAAAACCGTAGCGAAGCGGAGGTTTTGGCATCCGGTGCATGGCTTGGTTACACCTCACTCTGGTCAGTGAAGCTCATTGAAAACTTCCGGGTGTTGCTCAGCAATGCGCAGAAGCGCAACCGCAGGCCCCTGCGGCTCTCGCCTACCTTGCTCCCAATCCTGGAGGGTTCTCACACTCACGCCCATAAGACCAGCAAACGCAGATTGTGACATGTTTAACTTCAGCCTGATCACTTTAGGTGGTGAGGGCTCTGATAACTCCTGGGTTCGTAGAGCCAATTTGCCCTTTTTGAACTGCTTGATTTCATTGATGCCATCAAGAATCTCTGCCCCAAGGTTCCTGTCACCCATTTTTGATTGCCTCCGCTCTTTCCCGAACCCGCTGGTGCCCATCGAACTTTACGAACGCCACCCGAGCCTTTAATCAGATCTCCAGCATCTGGCTTCTGCAGAAGGTAGGCTTGAAGCCCACGGTATTCCTCGTCCGTGAGGTAGTCCGGCAATAGCTTGGTGAACGTTGAGGTTTCGATGAATAGCATTGCCGAAATATACGGCATTGCCGTACTACCATCAAGGCAAGATCAGTGTTTTATGCCGTTTTTTTGCTGCAGTGCGCGGCTCAGGGAATGGAAGTAGGTTCGGAAGGCGGCGTTTATCCGGTCCCGCTGTTCGCCCTGTGGGTATAGCCCCAGGCGGGCTTCTTCGCTCTCTTTGGTGCCCTTCACCAGAAAGGCATTCTTCACTGCAGCGTCCTGGATAAAGGCTTCGAAGGCTCGGGCACAGAGTTCTTCTGGCTGGCTGTAGTAGTGCACGCCGGCGGCTTTGTCGGCTTTTGCGGAGTTCCGGAACAGGGGGCTGGGGTTTTGGCCTGTGTCATCCAGCAGGATGGCCTGGTAGCAAGCTTGCAGGCGCTGGTTCAGCGGGTGCTGGATGGCGTCCTGGCGGGTGAGCCATTGGCGGGAGGCGAACTGGCCCCGGGGTATGTTGGGGAACAGTTTGTCGCCGATGTAGTGGTCGAAGGCATGAAACCATTCGTGGGCGATGCTGCCGGGGCCGGCGTTTTTGGCCAGGGCAAAGCTGCGGGTGGCGGGGGTGTAATGGGCAGACACCCCCGGGCGGCCGCCAATGCCGTATTGCAAAGCCAAAGTGCCACGCAGGGAGATCAGGCTTTCTGTGCCGCCGAGGATGGTCATCAGGTCGCACAGGGCATCGTAGAACAGGGCGGCACTGCGCTGTTTTTCAGGCTCGGTCACCCAGCGGCCAATCTCGACGGATCGAAACTGGAACCGCCGGCGCACGTCTAGAAAGCTGACCGGTGCCCCGGCGCGGTGGTCGGGGCCGGTTCTGTAGAAGGGTCTGGGCATGGCGGCATTGTACGAAGGCGCGGGCGGCTTGTCTCAGTTCAGGTGCTGCCGTTGGCGGCCAGCACCCGGTTGGCGCATTCGCCGCCGGTTTCCAGGTCCGTCAGGTTGCTGAGTGTTGTGTGGGCAATGCTTTCCAGGGCGTTACGGGTGAAAAACGCCTGGTGGCCGGTGATGACCACATTCGGGAATGTGAGCAAACGGGCGAACACGTCGTCTTTCAGCACGATATTGGAGAGATCTTCGAAGAACAGGTCGCTTTCTTCCTCATACACATCCAGCCCCAGGTAGCCCACCTGGCCGGATTTCAGGCCTTCGATGATGGCGGCGGTGTCCACCATGGCGCCCCGGCTGGTGTTGATCAACATCACGCCTTTTTTCATTTTGGCCACGGCTGCGGCATCAATCAGGTGATGGGTGTCCGGGGTGAGCGGGCAATGCAGGGTCACAATGTCTGCTTCCCGGAACAGTTCGTCCAGGCTCACATATTCCGCGCCCAGCGTTTGCGCCTCCGGGTTGGCGTGCAAGTCGTAACACAGTACGCGGCAGCCGAACCCGCGCATGATGCGCACCACTTCCACGCCAATCTGGCCGGTGCCCACCACACCCACGGTGCGGCCCCGTAGATCGAACCCCAGCAGGCCGTCGAGGGCAAAGTTGCCATCACGAATGCGGTGGTAGGCCCGGTGGATCTGCCGGTTCAGGGTCAGGATCAGGGCGGCGGTGTGTTCGGCCACCGCATAGGGGGAATACGCCGGTACCCGCACCACGGCGATGCCCAGGCGTTCGGCGGCTTTCAGGTCGACGTTATTGAACCCGGCGCAACGCAGGGCCACGGCCCGGGTGCCACCGGCGGCCAGCTGTTCCAGTACGTTGGCGTCCACCTGGTCGTTCACGAACACGCATACGGCGTCGAAGCCTTTGGCCAGTGCCGCAGTGGCCGCGTTCAGGCGTGGTTCCAGGAACACCAGTTCATGCTGGTGGCTGGCCTGGTTCGCCTGTGCCAGAAACTGTTCGTCGTAGGGTTTGGTGCTGAAAACCGCCACTTTCATGGGATTGGCCTCATCCGGTCTGGGTGGGTACGGGGTCCTTCAAACATAAATCAAATGCCCGGCGGTCGGCCTGGGCCTGAATTCGCTGTTGGAACATGCGCCCGGGTTCGAGCGCTGGTTGAGCTGGGCTGGCGTCGGTGGCAGGTATCAGCGCATTTACCGAGGGCGGCGACAGCACACTGCTCTGGCTGTTCGCGGGGCTGTATCTGCCCATTTACTGGCTGTCGCTGGCCAGTTGGGTGTGCGAGGGTCGGTCATGGTGGTTGCCTCAAAGCGAATCGGCCAGGCCAGTGCGTATGGCACTAGCCTAGCAGAAACTTACCACTCCAGCTGCGCGCCGGTCTGATACTCAATCACCCGGGTTTCGAAGAAATTCTTCTCCTTGCGCAGGGTGGCCTGCTCGTCCAGCCAGGGCGATACGTTCTTCGCCCCCGGGAACGGTTCTTCCAGGCCCACGGTGCGGGCCCGGCGGTTGGCCACAAAGCGGAACTGTTCGCTGTGGTATTCCGCCGAGTAACCCAGGATCGGGTCCCGCAGCACGTAGTTGGCGTAGGCCATTTCCGCGGCTTCGGATTCGTCCCACATCTCACGCACCGCTTTCGGGTCCAGGGTGATTTTCTCTTCCTCGAGAATCTGGTTCACCACTTTCAGGCCGAAGGAGAAGTGCATGGCTTCGTCCCGCAAGATGTACTGCAACTGTTCACCCGTGCCCCGCATCAGGCCCCGGCGCTGCAGGGCGAAGATGGGGCTGAAGCCGTTGTAGAACCAGCAGCCCTCAAACACGGCGGCGAAGAACAGGTAGGACATCACGAAGTCCTGCAGCTCGTCCGGGTTGCGCAGGTTCATGTCGGAGCGCATGGCGGCGTCCAGCCGGCGGTTGGCCAGCTGGATTTTTCCGTTGATCTCCGGCACCACGCGGTAGCGGTTGTAGATCTCACTCTGGTCCAGGTTCAGGGTTTCGATGCAGTGCTGGTAGGTCCAGGTGTGCAACGCTTCCTCGTACACCTGGCGGGCCTGGTAGATCTGCAGCTCCGGCGCGCTCATCTTCTCCATCACCGCCAGGCCGATGTTGCGCATGGCGAGGATGTCGGAGGTGGTCAGGTACGCCAGCACGTTCTCGTACACGTGTTTTTCCGCCGGCGTTAGCCGGTGGTGGTAGTCGTGAACGTCCTGCGCCATGTTCACGTCCAGCGGTGTCCAGTGGTTCTTGTTGGCGTTCATGAAGTACTCCCAGGCCCAGGGATACTTGAACGGTGCCAACTGGTTGATGTCGGTCTCGCCGTTAATCACCCGCTTGTCGTCGACATTCACGGGCGCCGGCCCGCCGGTGGCGGCGGCAGCGGTTTGTGCTTTTGGTTCGTCGTCCCAGTCCAGCATGTGGGTGCCTCCCAAATAAGTAAATGGTTACTGACAAGCTTCGCAGTCGGGATTGTCGATGCTGCACACCTGCGGCTGTGGCGCCGACACCGGCGCGGTCTTCTCGGCGCCAGTGGCGCCCAGAGAGCGCAGGTAGTAGGTGGTTTTCAGACCACGCTCCCAGGCCAGCTGATACAGGGCATCCAGCTTCTTGCCGCTGGGCTCGGCCATGTACAGGTTCAGGCTCTGGGCCTGGTCGAGCCATTTCTGACGGCGTGACGCGGCTTCCACCAGCCAGCGGGCGTCGATCTCAAAGGCGGTGGCGTAGCGGGCCTTGAGTTCGGCGGGAATGCGGTCGATCTGCTGCACGCTGCCGTCGAAGTATTTCAGGTCGTTCACCATCACGTTGTCCCAGAGGCCTTCGGTCTTGAGGTCGCGGACCAGCGAGGGGTTCACCACGGTGAACTCACCGGACAGGTTCGATTTCACAAACAGGTTCTGGTACGCAGGCTCGATGGATTGCGACACGCCTACGATGTTGGAGATGGTGGCGGTGGGCGCAATGGCCATCACGTTGCTGTTGCGCATGCCGTTTTTGGCAATCAGCTCGCGCACCGGGGTCCAGTCCAGACGGCTCTCGGTGTTTATCGACAGGTCGCCGTCACGGCGGGCTTCTTTCAGCTTCTGGATGGAGTCGATCGGCAGGATGCCCTGGCTCCACAGCGAGCCTTCGTAGGTTTCGTAGGCGCCCCGCTCACCGGCCAGCGTGGCGGAGGCACGCAACGCGAAGTAGCTGAGTTGCTCCATGGCGACATCGGCGAACTCCACCGCTTCGGCGCTGGTGTACGGCAGGCCCAGCTGGTACAGGGCATCCTGGAAGCCCATCAGGCCAAGACCCACCGGGCGGTGCTTCAGGTTAGAGTTGCGAGCCTGGGGCACGGCATAGAAATTTATGTCGATCACGTTATCCAGCATGCGCACCGCCGTGGTGACGGTACGTTCCAGGCGCGCCACGTCCAGTTCGCCGTCCTTGATATGGGCAGCCAGGTTCACCGAACCCAGGTTGCACACGGCAATCTCGTCGGCACTGGTGTTCAGGGTGATTTCGGTACACAGGTTAGAACTGTGCACCACGCCCTGATGCTGCTGTGGGGAGCGCAGGTTGCACGGGTCCTTGAAGGTGATCCAGGGGTGGCCGGTCTCGAACAGCACGGTGAGCATCTTGCGCCACAGCTGTTTGGCCGGAATTTTCTTGAACAGTTTGATCTTGCCTTGCTCGGCCAGGGCTTCGTAGTGCTGGTAGCGCTCGCGGAAGGCGTTGCCGTACAGGTCGTGCAGGTCTGGCACATCGCTGGGCGAGAACAGGGTCCAGTCGCGGTCTTCGCGCATGCGCTCGATCAGCAGATCCGGCACCCAGTTGGCGGTGTTCATGTCGTGGGTGCGGCGGCGCTCATCGCCGGTGTTCTTGCGCAGTTCCAGGAACTCTTCGATGTCCAGGTGCCAGCTTTCCAGGTAGGCACACACCGCGCCCTTGCGTTTGCCACCCTGGTTCACCGCCACAGCGGTGTCGTTGACCACTTTCAGGAACGGCACCACGCCCTGGCTCTGGCCGTTGGTACCCTTGATGTGGGACCCCAGGGCCCGCACCGGGGTCCAGTCGTTGCCCAGACCACCGGCCCATTTGGACAGCAGGGCGTTATCGCGAATGGCCCCGTAAATGCCTTCCAGGTCATCTTGCACGGTGGTCAGGTAGCAGGACGACAGCTGGGAATGGCGGGTGCCGCTGTTGAACAGGGTGGGCGTGCTGGCCATGTAGTCGAAACTGGACAGCAAATGGTAGAACTCGATGGCACGGGCATTGGGGTCATCTTCCCGCAGCGCCAGGCCCATGGCCACCCGCATGAAGAACACCTGGGGCAGTTCCAGGCGGGCGCCGTTCCAGTGCAGGAAGTAGCGGTCGTACAGGGTTTGCAGGCCGAGGAAGCCAAATTGCAGATCCCGCTCGGGCTTCAGGGCTTCGGCCAGGCGTTCCAGATCAAAGGCCGCCAGGGCTTCGTCCAGCAATTCGTAGCGGATACCGGCGTGGATGAACGCTGTCAGAGCCTGTGGATAAGTCTCCGCCAGCGTCTGGTTGCGGGGCAGGCCCAGGGCATCGGCGTTTTCCAGCCGCAGCTGTTCCAGCAGCAGGCGGGCGGTTACGGCGCTGTAGTCCGGTTCCCGCTCAATGCGGCCCCGGGCGGTCATGATCAGCGCGGTCAGCACTTCGGTGCCCTCGATACCGTCGTACAGGTTGCGCAAGGCGTCTTCCACCAGGGATTCGCCGTCAATGCCGTCCAGCCCGGTGGCGGCCTGCTCTACCTGCTGTTTCATCAGGCCCAGATCCAGCGGCGCGATGCTACCGTCGCTCTTTTTCACGGTCAGGTGCGGGTGGGCTTCCACCGGTTCCTCACTGGCGCGCTGGCGGGCGTGTTCTTCCCGGTAGAGCACGTAGGCCCGGGCCACTTTCTGCTCTTCCGCGCGCATCAGGGCCAGTTCCACCTGGTCCTGAATGTCTTCAATATGCACCTTGCCACCCGCTTTCAGGCGACGGCTGATGGCCTGCACTACCTGTTCGGTAACCCGGTGCACGGCGTCGTTGATGCGGGCGGAACCGGCTGCCTGGTCCCCTTCCACCGCCAGGAAGGCTTTGGTCACCGCCACACTGATCTTGGCCGGGTTGAAACTCACCAGGGTGCCGTTTCGTTTGATAACTTGCAGGGATTGGGTATCGGTCGCGGGGGCCGGGGGTTCGGCAATGGCAGTGGCTGTCATGGTGCTCTCCTGAATTCGCGTTGGTTCCGTTTCACCCTCGCGAACGCAGTGGCACACCTTGCCCCGAATACGGGCAGGCCTGACCAATCTGCTCACCCTTGAATCGCGAAGGTGCAGTCCAGAAACCCATGGGGGCTTCTGATCCCTGGCAGGTCTTCGGACTCAGGGGCACGAATCGTTTGATTCCGCCTTGCGTGGCGACTTCCCGGCTTGCGCCAGTGTCATCTTGCCACGCTCGTTCCCCAATACCGCTGCGCGTCAGTTCCGGATTCTCACCGGATTCCCGACTACCCTGTGATCAAGATGATCAGAGATTGATCACAATATATGGTAGTCAACCAAGGACCCGGTCACTATATAGGGGTGTTACAAACAAGACAATACCTGATGGACAGGTCCACATAAAAAAGGCCCCTCAAGGGGGCCAAACACGTGAAAGCAATGGTCAGTGGCTGATCATCCAGGGCCGCATAGACGGGAACATCTTCTTGCCGTCGGCGGTGTAGAACAGCATGTGTTTACCGTCCGACTTTTTCTTGCAGCCACAACTCTTGCGGTGCTCGGCGTCCCGGGCCCGCTGGTCGGCGGTGGAGATGATGGGCTCGTGGCTCGCCTTCTCATTCCGCGCCTCCGCGTTGCGGCGGGCCGGGTCCATGGCCAGGAGCTCCGGCGGCAGCACAATCACCCGGGGTGACAGCGCCTTGCAGGTGGGGCAATGGGCCGGGTTACCGGCTTCGGCCATGGCGCCCAGTTCCTGGAACAGCCCGTGTTCCCGGCATTTGTAGTCGTACAGTGGCATGGCTTACTCCTTGTCCGGTGAAAGGGGTACGTCGGTGCCCGGCGTGACCTTCCTGGTCGGTCCTTCCGCCGTGGGGTTGATGTCGAAGTCGAAGATCTCGGTCGGCAACCACAGGGTGGCGCAGGCGTTGGGCACATCCACCACGCCACTGATGTGGCCTTCCACCGGCGCACAGCCAAGCAACGCGTAGCCCTGAGCCGGGGTGTAACCGAACTTGGTCAGGTAGTTGATGGCGTTGAGGCAGGCCTGGCGGTAGGCCACGTGTACGTCCAGGTAGTGCTGCTGGCCCTCTTCATCCACCGAGATGCCCTCGAAGATCACATAGTCCTCGTAGCGCGGCTTGATGCTGCTGGGTTTGAAGACCGGGTTCTTGATGCCGTATTTGGCCATACCGTCCTTGATCAGGTTCACCCGCAGATGAATCCAGCCGGCCATTTCGATGGCGCCGCAGAAGGTAATCTCGCCGTCGCCCTGGCTGAAGTGCAGGTCGCCCACCGACAGGCCTGCCCCCTTTACATAGACCGGGAAATACACCTTGGAACCACGGGACAAGTCCTTGATGTCGCAGTTACCACCGTGTTCCCGGGGCGGTACAGTGCGGGCGGCTTCCAGCGCCGCCTCTTTGGCGGCATCCCCCGCCAGCTTGCCCAGGTGGGCGGTGTCGGCGTAGGGCAGGTTCGCGAGGCCCGGCACCCGATCCGGCTCGGTGTCGTACAGTTCTTTCTCGCGCTTGTTCCACTCCGCCAGCATTTCCTTGGACGGCAGGCAGCCGATCAGGCCCGGGTGGATCATGCCGGCGAATTCAACGTTGGGGATGTGGCGGGATTTGGTGAACATGCCGTTGAAGTCCCAGATGGATTTCTGGGCTTCCGGAAAGTGCTCGGTCAGAAAGCCGCCGCCGTTCTTCTTGGAGAAGAAACCGTTGAAGCCCCACTGGCTGTCCTTGAAGGCACCGATGTCGAGGATGTCCACTTCCAGCAGGTCGCCGGGTTCTGCGCCCTCCACGCCCACCGGGCCAGACAGGAAGTGAACCTGGGTCAGGTCCACGTCGCGCACGTCGTCGGCGCTGTCGTCGTTCTTGATCTGGCCACCGGTCCAGTCGTAACACTCGAGGATGAAATCGTCCCCGGGCTTGACCGTCGCCGCCATGGGAATGTCCGGATGCCAGCGGTTGTGGAT
>Ga0079224_100003828_pt1 | contig 19193 bp, 18 predicted proteins | sample Stecom2015_FD_80414 | JGI IMG/M metagenome (GOLD analysis project Ga0079224, IMG submission 80414) | Agricultural soil microbial communities from Utah to study Nitrogen management - Steer compost 2015 | ecosystem: Environmental > Terrestrial > Soil > Agricultural land | place: USA: Utah... | reverse complement strand
TAGCGTCGCCCCATGAGCGACTCCGCTGCCCCCGTCGGCCCCTCCCTCCATCCCTCCGTCGTGATCGACCGCCCCTGGCGTCGCGTGTACGAGTACGTGAGCGATCCGCGGAACCTGCCCCGCTGGGCGGCGGGGCTCGCCGGGAGCGAGGTGCAGCGCGAGGTCACCCAGTGGTCGATGAGCTCGCCGATGGGGCGGGTGCTGGTCAGCTTCGTCCCCGAGAACGATCTGGGAGTGGTGGACCACACCGTCACCCTCCCCACCGGCGAGTCCGTGCTGAACCCGCTGCGGGTGCTGACGCTGACGGAGGAGAGCTGCGAGGTGGTGTTCACCCTGCGCCGCGGTTCGATGAGCGAGGCAGAGTTCGACGAGGACGCCGCGGCTGTCCGGGCCGACCTCGAGACGCTGAAGGAGATCTGCGAGCAGGGCTGATCCTCCGGGCAGGGATGCCCAGGGGTGTCGGGCCAGCCCGACACCGACCGTCCCGGTGACAGGATGGGCCTCCCGGCGATCCGGCCCGAGAGTGGAGGCATGACCACGATGACCCTGCCCCGCACAGCCGACGAGACCCCCGCCCCGGCCCGGGGCGTCGGCGCCTGGGCGTCCCGGATCGGCCGCTTCCTCGGCTACTCGTTCCTCGCCCTGGTGCTCGGCGCGATCGGCTTCTCCCTCGTCATCGCCCTGCTCTCGGCGGGTGCGGCGACGGTGGTGGTGTGGGTCGGGCTGCCGATCCTGGTGGGCGGGGTGCTCGTCGCCCGCGGCTTCGCGTCGGCCGAGCGGGCCCTGCAGTCCGCGATCCTCGGCACGCACCTGCCCACGCCGCTGCCGAAGCAGCCGCGCGCCGGCGCCGGGTGGGTGCGACGGATGCTCACCCCGCTCACCGATCCGCAGCGCTGGCTGGACTCGCTGTGGGTGCTGGTGAACTTCCTGCTCGCCCTGATCAGCTTCCCGCTCGCGATCACCTGGACGCTCGGGGCGATCGCCACGGTCGGCGGGCCGGTGGCGACGCTGATCCTCGAGAACGTACTGCCGCCGGAGGAGACCGACGGGCTGGGCACCCTGCTCGGCGTGCCCGAACCCTACGTGCTCCCGGCCGATGTCCTGCTCCAGTTTCTCGCGGGCCTGTTCTTCCTGTTCACCGTCGGCCCCGTGGTACGGGGGCTGACCGCGCTTCATCAGGGGGTCGGCCGCGGGCTGCTGAGCTCGCGGCACGAGGAGCAGCAGCGGCTCCAGCGCACCGAGGAGTCCCGGGCCGCGGGCCGCTCGGCGGAGTCCGCGGCGCTGCGCCGCCTCGAGCGGGACCTGCACGACGGCCCGCAGCAGCGGCTCGTGCGCGCCTCCATGGACCTCGCCCGGATCGAGTCCCTCACCGAGAAGGATCCCGAGCGGGCACAGGCCGTGCTGCGCGAGGCGCGAGAGCAGCTGGGTCTCACCCTCGACGAGCTGCGTCGGCTCTCGCGCGGGATCGCCCCGCCGATCCTGGTGGACCGCGGCCTGCCGGCGGCGCTCGCCGAACTCGCGGCGATCTCCCCGCTGCCCACGACGGTGGAGGACCCGGAGCTGGACCTGCCCGAGCATGTCGAGATCGGCGTCTACTACGTCGTCTCGGAGGCGCTAACCAATGCCGCGAAGCACTCCGGGGCGGGGTCTGTCGTGGTGGAGGTGGCGCGGATCGGCGAGGATGTGCGGGTGAGGATCGAGGACGACGGACGCGGCGGCGCGGAGATGCGGACCGGCGGCGGGCTCGCCGGGCTCGCGGGACGGGTCGCCTCGCTCGAGGGCCGCCTGAGCGTGCACTCCCCCGAGGGCGACGGCACCCGGGTGGAGGCGGTGATCCCGTGCGCGTCCTGATCGCCGACGACTCGGCGCTGCTGCGCGAGGGGCTGCGCCTGCTGCTGGAGGATGTGGAGCACGAGGTGGTAGGCACCGCCGCGACGGGCACGGAGCTCGTGGCCCGGGCGCTCGAGCTGCGGCCCGACCTGGTGATCTCGGACATCCGCATGCCTCCCTCCCACAGCGACGAGGGACTGCGGGCCGCGAAGGAGATCCGGGCGGCGTGGCCGCAGGCGCCGATCGTCCTGCTGAGCCAGTACGTGGTGGTGGGCTACGCGACCGAGCTCATCGAGTCCGGGGCGGAGGCGACGGGCTATCTGCTCAAGGACCGGGTGTTCGACATCCGCTCCTTCCTCGAGTTGATCGAGCGGGTCGCCGCGGGCGGGGTCGCGATCGATCCCGACGTGGTCGCTCAGGTGATCACCTCCCGGCGTCGCTCACCGCTGGACGATCTCACGCCGCGCGAGCGGGAGGTGCTCGAGCTGATGGGCGAGGGACTGACGAACGCCGCGATCTCCGAGCGGCTGTTCCTCAGCACCGGGGCGATCGAGAAGCACACCCAGCGGCTCTTCGCGAAGCTCGGGCTGAGCGACGACGCGAGCGTGCACCGGCGGGTGACGGCGGTGCTGACGCTGCTGGGGAAATAGTCGATCCGTCGCGTCGCACGGTGAATCATTCCTCCACAGTCGAGGTTGTGCACAATTTCTGTTGAGGTATTGACAGGGCCACCTCCAAGCATGTTCGGCGATCGGCCTGAGAACTCGATGTCGAGCCATTTCGAGCGGGCCCATCAACGCTGTGCCGTCAACAGATAACCATGTCCGGCCGACGTGAATGACCAGCAGCGTTACCTCGTCGACGTCACCACCCCCGCACCCACCATTCCTCCACACAGCCACCTCTTCCACAATTCTGTCCACATTCCCGTGATGACTGACCAGTTCATCCACAGATTCCCCTCGGGCCTGGTTCCTGAAATGACACCCACGTAGAATCGGGGAATGGATCACACAACACCGCAGGACAACGGGGACCGCCCCGGTGGGGACGCTCCCCTCCCCGGCGCGGCGTCCGCGTCGGCCCGCGCGTCGGGGTCCACCGACGGTTCTGCGGCGGCCGACGGTTCTGTGGCAGCCGGCGGTTCTGCGGCGGTCGAGAGTCCTGCAGTGGTCGACGTGCTGGGCCGTGCCACCGCGCGGCTCGCAGGCCTCGACGCCGACCCGTCGGCCCGCGCGGTCCTCTCCGAGATCGTCGCGTCCACCCTCCACGCCTTCACCCGCACCCGGTCCACGCGCGATCCACTGCCGGACACCGCTCCGGGCAGCGCCGAGGAGGCCCTCGCCGTGCTCGCCGGGCTCGACCACCTGCGCTCCGCGCTCGCCGCGCTCGACGCGAGCTGGCAGGTGCGGGCCGAGCAGCGGATCACCCAGGCCGACACAGCCCACGACGTCCCCGCCTCCCGCCGGGGCAAGGGCGCATCCCATGAGATCTCGCTCGCCCGTCGCGTCTCCCCCTCCTCCGGCTCCTACTCCCTCGCTGCAGCGCGCCGGCTCGTCCGGCAGCTGCCCGGCACGGCCTCGGTGCTGCGCAGCGGCCGGCTCACCGCGGAGCAGGCCTCGACGGTCGCGACCACGCTCGACGGCGCGTCCCCGGAGACCTGTGCACGGATCGACCGGCTGATCGCCGAGGACCCTGACGCGCTGCAGGGGCGCGGACGCAAGCGCATGGTCTCCGATCTGCGGGGCATGATCCAGCAGCTCGAGCCCGAGGGCTCGCGGGACCGGGCGGAACGCGCCGCGAGGACTCGGCACGTGACGATGACACCGCTGGCCGACGGGATGGCGCGGCTGAGCGCGGTGCTGCCGGGGCTGGACACGACCTCCGTGATGCAGACCCTCCACGCCCGCTCCGAGTCGCTCCGCGCCGCCGGTTCCCGCACACCTGCACGCGCCCTCGAGGCGGACCTGCTGGTGGACGCCGTGCTGCAGGCCGCGCCCGCGGGCACCGCCCTCACTCCTACCGCCTCCCGGCCACGCCTGGACCTCGGCGTCGTCATCACCGACAGGGCTCTGCTCGGGCGCGGTGACGAGGAGGAGTGCGCCCTGCTCGAGGGCTACGGCACGATCCCCGCCCATGTCATCACCGACACCCTGCAGGGCCGGCCGCCCGGACGGATCCGCGACGCAGCTACGGACGATCCGCCGGTCATCGTCGATCCGCCCCCGACCGCTGACCCGGACGGGATCGAGGAGCCCGCCGACCCGGTCGGGGAACAGGAACCCGCCGGCCCGAGCGGGGACGAGAAGCCGGTCGACCCGGCCCCCGTCGGCCCGACGGACCCGCGAGCAGCGGAGCCGCCACCGTCCGGACCACACGCCCCGATCGAACACCCCGACCAGGAAGCCGCCGCCGTCTTCCGTCGGCTGTACGCGAGCCCGCGCCCCGGGGAACTGGTGGCGATGGAGTCACGGGCACGCGCCTTCCCCGTCGGGCTCTCCCGGCTGATCCGGCTCCGGGACGTCACCTGCCGCACCCCCTGGTGCAATGCGGTGATCCGCCACATCGACCACGTCCTGCCCCACCACCGCGGCGGGCCGACCAGCTACGAGAACGGTCAGGGGCTGTGCGTGCGCTGCAACCTGGCCAAGGAGCACGGGCAGTGGGAGGTCACGGCAGCCGACGCGGAGGCCGGGGCCGGGGCCGACGGCGCGACCCGACATCGCTGGATCAGCCCGCACGGAGCCGTCGGCTACTCGTCCCCGCCGAGCGTGGTCCCTCCGCCCCTCCGCGCCGAAGGGTCCGCTCATACCACTGGGGACGACTCCGCCCCGACGGAGGACGGGGGCTCCCCGCTCGGCGGCGATGCAGAAACTCCGTGACTCCCGCCGCCCCCGCCGCCTACGCTCGCGCTGACGGCCGACGGACCGACTGGATCCCGGCTCAGCGCACCTTCCGGGCCAGCGTCGTGATGACGTGCCAGTGCTTCTTCTCCGCGAGGAAGCGTCCGTCCTCGTCCCGCACCGAGCGGTCGATCACGTGGAAATCGCGGAACATCGCGTCGATCTCGTGGAGCGGGAGCGTGGCGACATCGGGCAGCTCCGCCCAGGAGTCGTGGGGGCCGAAGAAGTCCACCGCCATCACCCCGCCGCGCGGGAGGGCGCCGACGAGCTTCGCCCACACCTCCGGCAGCGCCTCCGGGCCGAGCAGGCCCAGGGTGTAGGTCGAGTAGACGATCTGCGCGGACGGGAACTCCGCCACGTCCTGGATATCGGTGTGGTGGAAGGTCACCGAGCCGCTCATGCGCTCGTTCTCCACCAGGCGGGCAGCGAGGGTGTCGTCGCTGTCGTAGGCATGGACCTGCCAGCCGCGCCGGGCAAACTGGAGGGAGTCGGCACCGGCGCCGGCCCCCAGATCGAGCACGACCCCGGGACGGCGGTCACCTCCGGCCGCAGAGATCGCCTTCCCCACGAGCCGACGGGCGGGACGGCCCGCGGCGTGGGCGTTCAGCGCCGCCCAGTCAACCTTCTCCGCCGTGTCCATGCCTGTCAGGCTCCACCATGCTCATTCCCAGTTCAACTTCCCGTGACCCAGGCCGCGTCCCATTTCGTCACGGGCGAACAGCGGCCCCTCGGAGCGCCGCCGCGCGGCCCCTCTAGGATGGCGGGATGACGGCCACCTCCCTGCGGATCGCCGCGGTCTGCCTGCACACCTCACCGCTCACCGAGCCCGGAGGCGCGGACGCGGGCGGCATGAACGTCGTGGTGCTCGAGCAGTCCCTCGCCCTCGCCCGGCTGGGCCACCGCGTCGACCTCTTCACCCGACGCTCCGACCCCGACGCCCCGGCCGTGGTCGAGGTCGCCGACGGGGTGCGCCTGCTGCACCTCGACGCCGGGCCCGCCGCCCCCGTCGCCAAGGGCGACATGGACGCGATGATCCGGCCCTTCCGCGAGCAGCTGCGGCCGCACCTCGCGGGCGGCGAGTACTCCCTCGTCCACTCCCACCACTGGTTCAGCGGCGTCTCCGCCCTGCCCCTCGCCCGGGAGCTCGACCTCCCCCACCTGCAGTCCTTCCACTCGGTCGCGGCGCCCGAGGGCTCCTCGACGCTCGAGGCCGGGGAGCCGGCCGAGTCCGAGGGCCGCATCCCCGGCGAGCAGTTCGCCGCGACCGGCTCCGACCTGGTCATCGCCGTCTCCGACGCGGAGGCGCGCACCGTCGTGGAGCGCTACAGCGTCCCCGGCGAGCGCCTCGCCGTGGTCCGCCCCGGCGTGGACGTGGAACGCTTCCACCCCTGCGAGGACGTGCAGGCCCGGCGCCACCGCCCCACCCTCCTGTTCACCGCGCGGATCGAGCCGCTGAAGGGCCCCGACCTGGCGCTCGAGGTCCTCGCCCGTCTCGACCCCGCACGGGGCGCGCGGCTCGTGCTGGCCGGCTCCGCCGCCCCCGCCTTCGCCGAGTACCTCGAGTCGCTGCGGGCCCTCGCGAAGGAGCTCGGCGTCGAGGACCGGGTCGAGATGGTCGGCACCCTGGACCGCGATCAGCTCGCCGAGGCGATGCGCTGCGCCGGCGCGCTGCTGCTGACCAGCTGGTCGGAGACCTTCGGCCTCGTCGCCCTCGAGGCGCAGGCCAGCGGCACCCCCGTCCTCGCCTGGCGCGCGGCCGGCGGGGTGCGGGAGGCCGTCGCGCCCCACGGCCTGGTGCAGGGCAGCCGCGACCCCGACGTGTGGGCAGAGACCCTCGAAGCACTCCTCGACGACGAGGACCGCTACGCGGCGGCGGTCAGCGCCGCCCGCGAGTTCGCCGCCTCCCGCACGTGGGAGGCGACCGCCGAGGCGCTCGCCTCCCAGTACACCCGTCTCGTGGAGGAGCGCGCATGAGCACCGACCCCTGGCAGCTGCTCGGGACCGCACGCACCGTGCTCGCCGTCCACGCCCATCCCGACGACGAGTCGCTCTCCACCGGCGCGCTACTCGCCGCGCTCGCCGCCGACGGCACCCGCATCGTGCTCGTCACCGCGACCCGCGGCGAGGAGGGCGAGGCCGTCCCCGGCGCCGTCGCCGACGGGGACGAGCGCCCCCTCGAGGAGATCCGGGAGCAGGAGATCGATGCCGCGACCGCCGCGCTCGGGATCGCCGAACGGCACTGGCTGGGCACCGCCCCCGCGCTCGCCGCCGGCGCCGCCCCGCGCCGCTACCGCGACTCCGGCATGGCCTGGGTGCGCGAGGGGCTCGCCGGCCCCTCCCCCGACGCCGGCCCCGACAGCTTCTCCCTCGCCCCGCTCGAGCAGGCCACGGACGACCTCGTCGCCCTCGTCGAGCAGTCCCGCCCGGACGTGCTGATCGGCTACGACGACGAGGGCACCTACGGGCATCCCGACCATGTGCGCGCCCACCACGTCGCCGTCGCCGCCGCCGAGCGGACCGGCGTGCCGCTGGTGCAGATCGCGAGCGACGCCGCGGCACCGGGCACCGTGGTGCGCGATCTCCCGCAGACCGCGGACGCGGTGGAGCGGGCGGTGGACTCCTACCGGACCCAGCTCACGCTGCGCGGACCGGTCGAGGGCGGGTTCGCGATCCGGCACGTCGGCGGGCAGGACGACACGGTCGCCCTGCGCACCGGGCTCCGGGGCTGAGCACCCCGCTCAGGGGCGTCAGAGGCTGACGTCCAGCAGCGTCGGCAGGTGATCGCTGGCGCCCGAGAGCCGCTCCTCGCCGACCCGCGCGGTGGAGCGGACGGCCCGTGCGTCGCGCACCCGCACGCCCTCGCCGACGAGGATCGCGTCGATCCGGCGCACCGGACCGGCGGCCGGGAAGGTGTGCTCGGACTGTGCGGCCGGGTCCCGCAGCAGCGGGTCGAGCAGTCGCCGCGCCGCGCCGTCGGCGGTCTCGTTGAGGTCGCCGCCGACGATCACCGGCGCCCCCGCCCCGCGCACCAGCGCCGCGACGTGCTCGGCATGGCGCAGACGGTTGTCCTCCTGGAGCGCGAAGTGGAGCGAGGAGACGACGACCGCGCCGCCGCCGGGCACCGACAGCCGCACCGCGGCGACCCCGCGCGGGTAGGTCGAGTTCAGGTCCGTGACGCTCTGCGCGACCGGATGCATGCCGCGGCGGATCACCTGTGTGGCGACGTCCTCGGTCGCGAGGATCGCGAGCCCCCGCCCGCCGAGCCCGCCGACCAGGACCCGTCGGCCGATGCGCCGGGCGAACCATGCCAGCCGCGACGTGGGCAGCACGAAGCGGGGCGCCTCCTGGACCAGCAGCAGGTCGGGGTCGAGATCGCCGACCGCCTCGATCAGCGCGTGCAGGTCGCCGCGCAGCTCCCACAGGTTCCAGGACAGGATCCGCAGGTCCCAGCCGCCGCGCCCCGAACTGCCTCGGGCGGCGCTCACGGGCTCGGCTCCTCGGCCACCTGCGGGGAGATGACCCGCTCGACGAGGTTCGTGAGCTCCTCGACCTCGTAGCCGGGCCAGCCGAACAGGACTCGCCTCCATTCGGGCGGGACGGCCTTGTGGCCGAGCGCCGCCCCCATCAGGGAGCCGGTGATGCAGGCGACGGTGTCGGTGTCGTAGCCGGCCCGGGCCGCGGCCTCGAGCGCCGCGACCAGTGCGTCGCGCTGGGCGAACTTCCCCTCGGGGATCGGGCCGACGCCGGCGATCGCCGCCCACGCCGCCTGGAAGGCGCCGACGACCCAGCCGTTGCGTCGGAACATGACCGGGGTCGACTCCTCCGCCTCCTCGATCCGGTCCTGCCAGACCGTGCGGCGCTCGGGCTCGAGCTGGTCGAGGCCGACGCGCACGTCGAGCTCGCCGGTGAGGATCGCGTGGCGCACGGCGAAGCCCCACAGGATGCAGGCCTCGATCGTGTCCGGATGCACGTGTGTCAAGCGGCACACCGAGGCGATCGCCTCGGCCGCGTCCGCGTCCGGGGAGAGCAGATAGGGCAGCACCGAGGCGTGGGCGCGCATCAGGGAGCCGTTGCCCGCGGAGGTCGGGTGGTCCTCGTGCGCCTTCGCGGCCGCGGCCCGGAAGTCGACCGCGCGGGGCGCGTAGTGGCCGGCCGCGCGGCCGATGTCCGCCGCGGAGCGCAGCACGTGGGAGGTGAGGTTCCCGATGTCCGGGGTGCCCAGCGACCACGAGTACCACTCGCGCGCGATGTGGTCCTGCGCGGACTCGAGCCGCAGGTCATGGTGGTCCGAGGCGGCTAGAGCGGCCTCGAGCACGACGATCGCCATCGAGGTGTCGTCGGTCCACTCCCCCGGCTGCCAGCCGAGCACGCCGCCGCCGATCATGTCGATCTCCTCGGAGTCGACGACGGGGGCCTGGAACTCGTAGGGCGCTCCGAGCGCGTCCCCGGTCGCCGCGGCCACGACGGCGCCGACCGCCCGCTGCCGCTGCGCCGCGGTCAGCCCGGGGGCCTGGGAATGCTTCTCGTCGGTCCTCACGAGCCCATGGTTCCACAGGTCAGCTCCGGGCCGGGCCCCGTTACCCTGGTGGGGACCGAGAAGGAGCCCCATGACCGACACCCCCGCGGAGCCCCGCCCGCACTGCGACGACCCCCACGATCCCCATGACCACACCGGTCATGACCATCCCCCCACCGGGGCGGATCTCGTCCGGGACCTCGTCAAGGGCCTGTCGATCCAGGCCCTGCTGATCCCCGCCCTCGCGATCGTGATGCTGGTGGCGATCCTGCCCTTCGCCCCCACCACGCCGGTGCCGCTGCTGCTGGGCATCGGGCTGGGCGCCCTGCAGCTCGTCTCCCTCGTCGCGACGAGCCTCTTCGTCGCCCGCACCCGCCGCCAGCTCGCCGTGAACCCGGGGCTGGTCGCGGTGCGCAGCGTGCTCGAGGAGGTGCTGCGCATCGCCGCGGTGCTGCTCGCTCTCGTGCTGTGGCCGGCCGACATCCGCTCCGAGCTCGGAGTGTGGGTGGGCGCCGGCTGCGCGCTGGTGTGGATCGTGCTGGCGACCGCGCAGACCATCGCGACCCGGCGCCGCATCGCCGAGCCCGGCGACTGGTCCGAGGAGGCGATCTCGACCCTGCTCTCCCAGCGCGTCGGCGCCCGTGAGGCCGTCGTGATGCGCCTGCTGGACGTGCTCGGCACCGTGATGTTCCAGCTCGGCGCGACCGTGCTCGTGATCCTCTCGCCCGTGCTCGCCGTCGGCACCGCCGTGCTCTCGATCGGCACCGGGCTGTCGACCCTCGTCCTCCAGCGCAGGCCTCCGGCGGAGCGCTCCCGCACCCCCTGGGCGTACATGCCCGTCGCCCTCGGTGCGCTGACCCTCGCCCTGGCCGTGCTCGGACTGCTGAGCCTCTGACCGACCGACCCCACCACCCCCGCAGGAGCCGATGATGACCGCTGCCCTCCCCTCCGGACTCGACCTCGATCAGGTCGACGCCGCCGCCCGCCCCCAGGACGACCTCTTCGGCCACGTCAACGCCCGCTGGCTCGCCGAGCACGTGATGCCCGCCGACCGGTCCAGCGACGGCGCCTTCCACGCGCTGCGCGACCTGTCCGAGGAGCGGGTGCGGCAGATCGTCGAGGAGGCGGCCGACGACGTCGCGCGCACTGCGGACGAGGCGGGGACCCTGCCGGTCCCGACCACCGACCACGCCCGGATCGGCATGCTGTACCGCATGTTCATGGACACCGAGGCGATCGAGGCCGCCGGCCTGTCCGGCCTCGCCGGCCTGCTCGACGAGATCGGGGCGACCCGGGACCTCGAGGGCCTCGTGCGCCGGATGGCGGCGCCCGACTCGGGGGCCTCGGCGGTGCTCGCCTATGTGTGGACCGACGACCACGACTCCTCCCAGTACCAGGTCAAGATCCATCAGGGAGGCCTCGGCCTGCCCGACGAGTCCTACTACCGCGAGGAGCACCACGCCGAGACCCGCGAGGCCTATGCCGCGCACCTGGCGAACCTCGCCCGCCTCGCCGAGCTGCCCGGCCGTGCCGGGCTCGCCGCCGGCGGCCCCGAGGAGCTCGCCCGCGCCGTGCTCGACTTCGAGACCCGCCTCGCCGCATGCCACGTCGACGTGGTCCGCCTGCGCGACCGGGAGAAGTCCGACAACCCCATGGACGCCGCGCAGCGCCGCGAGCTCGCCCCCGCCTTCCCCTGGGACGCGTACATCGAGGGCACCGGCGCGCCGGCCGCAGCCTTCGACGTGGTCTCCGTCGGCCAGCCCGAGTTCGTCTCCGCCGCCGCGGAGCTGCTGGCCGGGGAGGACCTCGCCGTGCTCCGCACCTGGCTCGCCCTGCACACCGTCTCCTCCTACGCCCCCTATCTCCCCGCCGCGCTGGTCGAGGAGGACTTCGAATTCTCCGGCCGCGTCCTCTCCGGTGCGGAGGAGCTGAAGGAGCGGTGGAAGCGGGGCGTGGCCCTGGTCGAGGGCGCGGTCGGCTTCGCCGTCGGCCGTGAGTACGTCGCCCGCCACTTCCCCGCCGCCCACAAGGAGCGGATGACCGCGCTGGTCGACGCGCTGATGGACGCCTACCGCGACTCGATCAGCTCGTTGGACTGGATGACCCCGGCCACCCGCGAGAAGGCGCTCGCGAAGCTCGAGAGGTTCACCCCGAAGATCGGGTACCCCGAGAAGTGGCGCGACTACGACGGCCTCGAGCTCGTCCCCGGCGACCTCGTCGCGACCGTCCGCGCCTCCCGCCGCTTCGAGGCGGACTTCGAGTTCTCGAAGGTCGGCGGGCCGATGGACGAGACCGAGTGGCACATGACCCCGCAGACGGTCAACGCCTACTACAACCCCGGCCGGAACGAGATCGTCTTCCCCGCCGCGATCCTCCAGCCCCCGTTCTTCGACGCGGAGGCCGACGACGCCGTGAACTTCGGCGGGATCGGCGCGGTGATCGGCCACGAGGTCGGCCACGGCTTCGACGACCAGGGCTCGAAGTACGACGGGGAGGGCAACCTCGTCTCCTGGTGGACGGCGGAGGACCGCGAGGCCTTCGACGCCCGCGCCGCCCGTCTCATCGCGCAGTACTCGGAGCTCTCCCCGCGCGAGCTCGACGACTCCCACCGCGTCAACGGCGCCCTCACCATCGGCGAGAACATCGGCGACCTCGGCGGGCTCTCCATCGCGGTCAAGGCCTATCTCGCCAGCCGCTCCGAGGAGCAGGCCGCGGCCGAGCTCGACGGGCTCACCGGCCTGCAGCGCGTGTTCTGGTCCTGGGCGACCGTGTGGCGGGGCCGGAACCGGCCCCAGGAGGCGATCCGCCGCCTGGCCGTGGACCCCCACGCGCCGATGGAGTTCCGCTGCAACACGGTCGCCGGGCACCTCGACGAGTTCCACGAGGCCTTCGACGTGCGCGAGGGCGACGGCATGTACCGCGCCCCCGAGGAGCGGGTGAGCATCTGGTGAGGCCCGATCCGCCCTTCCACGTCGGCCGCACCGTCCCCTCGTCCGTGGGCTGGACCCGCATCGTCGTCACCGTGGTGGCGGGCCTGATCGTGTCGGGCCTGCTGCTGCAGCGCGGCTCGGCGCCGGGCGCGATCGCGGTGCTCGCCGCCTTCGCGCTGCTGGCGCTGTGGACGTGGATGGGCCAGGCCACCCGCTTCGTGGTCGACGGGAACGGGGTCACCGTGAGCCTCGGAGGCTTCCTCCCCCGCCGGGTCTGGCCGATCGAGGACTTCCGCACCGTGCAGCTGCGCGATATCCCCACCGGCACCGTGGGCGTCGCCCTCGGCGGCTACGGCTGGCGGCGCGGGAGGGCGATGACCCCGAAGCCCGAGGAGCTCACCCCCGTCGGCCGGCGGAAGATCTTCACCCTCGCCGAGCAGCAGCGGCCCTACCGGATGCTGGTCACCCGGCCGGGCACGAGCGTGGAGATCATCGGGACGAAGGACACCTGCTACATCCTCTCCCCCGTCGACCCCCAGGCGGCCGCCGATGCGATCGACCAGGCCATCCGTGCCCGCCGCTGAGCGTGCTCCTGGGCTAGACTGTCTGCTCGTCATCCACTGACAGGGGAGCACCGTCCGGTGCTGAGAGTGCGCCGACGGCGCAGACCCTCGAACCTGATCCGGCTCGCACCGGCGTAGGGAGTCGGGATTTCCGTGGCGCACCGCCGGTGCTCCGCGCCCCTTCCAGGACCTGGGAGGAGACGTGATGACCCGTTATCGCACCGTCGATCTGCTGGTGACCGTGCTGATCGGGGCGGCCTTCGGGGTCGCCTTCCTCGGCTACGGCCAGCTCTACACCCTGATCGGCCCGCTGACCGCGGCGTTCAAGCCTGCCGAGGGGCTGCTGGCGGGGATCTGGTTCCTGCCCGCCGTGCTCGCCGCGCTGCTCGTGCGCAGGCCCGGGGCGGCGCTGCTGGCCGGACTGCTCGCGGCCGTCATGTCGATGCTGCTGGGCAGCCAGTGGGGCTGGAGCACCGCCGTCTCGGGCCTCATGCAGGGCGGTGGGGTCGAGCTCGCCTTCCTGCTCACCCGCTACCGCCGCTTCACCCTGCCCCTCGCCGTGCTCGGCGGGGTGCTCGCCGGACTGCTGGAGTGGGGCTGGGAGAAGATCGCCTACTACCAGGAGATGAGCTGGCTGTTCTCCGGCACGATGCTCGCCTTCTTCCTGCTCTCCGGCGCGGTGCTGGCCGGAGCGCTCGGCTGGGCGGCGAGCCGGGCGCTGGTCGCGACCGGCGCAGTGGACTCCCTGGCCTCGGGCCGGGAGGCGGCCCGCGCGGTGGAGGCCTGAGCACCGGGACCGTCCCGGCGGCGTCCGTGCACGTCGACGGGCTGCGCTGGCGGCCGCTCACCCGGCGCGAGCCGACCATCGAGGGGCTCGACCTCGAGATCCCGCCCGGGCAGCGGGTGCTGCTGGCCGGGGCGAGCGGCAGCGGGAAGTCGACCGTGCTGCGGGCGCTGGCCGGGCTGCTGGACCCCGAGGACGGGGATGGCGAGGGGCTCGTCCCCGCGCCCGGCCGGCCCGGGGAGCGGGGCCTGCTGCTGCAGAACCCGGTGCACGCCCTCGTCGGCGCGACCGTCGCCCGCGACGCCGCCTTCGGACCGGAGAACGCGGGCCTGCCCCGGCCGGAGCTCACCGAGCGCGCCGCCCAGGCGCTCGAGGCCGCTCGCGTCGACCTCGCCCCCGAGCGGGTGCCGCTGAACGCCTCGGGCGGCCAGCAGCAGCGGATCGCGCTGGCCGGTGCGCTGGCCCTGCACCCCGACCTGCTGCTCCTGGACGAGCCGACCTCGATGCTCGACGCCCCGACGGCCGAGCAGGTGCGGGAGGCGATCCTCGCGGTCGCCGACGACCGCACCCTCGTCGTCGCCGAGCACCGGATCGGGCCCTGGCTGCCGCACGTGGACCGGCTGATCGTGCTCGGCTCCCGCGCTCTGGTGCTCGCCGACGGGCATCCGGACCAGCTCCTCTCCCACCGTCGCGAGGTGCTGATCGAGGCGGGAGTGCTCGAGGAGGAGGCCGCCGCCGAGAAGGCACCGAGCCCCGTCGGGCCCAGCGAGACCGTCGCCGCGCTGCGCGGCGTCACCGTGCCCGCCCGGGGACTCACCGCGCCGCAGGACCTCGAGCTGCGCTCCGGGCGGCTGACCGCGCTGACCGGCCCGTCCGGTGCGGGCAAGACCTCGCTCCTGCGCGTCCTCGTCGGCGCGACGGAGCCGGGCGCGGGCGCCGTGTCCCGCCCCGAGCCCTCCCAAATCGCCCACGTCCCCCAGGACCCCGAGCACTCCTTCGTCGCGACGACCGTGCGGGAGGAGGTCCTCGCCTCCCCCTGGGCCATGGACGAGGACCTCGCGGACGAGCTCCTGGAGCGGGCGGGCCTCGCCCCGCTCGCCGGCGCCCACCCCCACCGCCTCTCCGGCGGCGAACAGCGCCGTCTCGCGATCGTCGCGGCCCTCGCCCAGCGGCCCGGCCTGCTCGTGCTCGACGAGCCGACCGTGGGCCTGGACGCCCGGCGGCGCCGCGAGGTGCTGGAGCTGCTGCGCGAGGCGACGGCCCGCGGCACGGCGGTGCTCGCCGCGAGCCACGACGAGCTCCTCGTCGCCGCGGCCGACGCGCACCACGACCTGCCCGCCCCGGAGCCGGGCGCGGTCCCCACCCGCTCGCCCCGCCGGGTCCCGGCCGACGCGCTGAACCCGCTGACGCTGAGCCTGATCGGGATCCTCGCCGCGATCGGCTCCTTCGCCGTGCAGAGCTGGCAGGGCGGGCTGCTCGCCCTCGCCCCGACCGTGCTGCTCGCCCCGCTGGCGGTGCGGAGCCTGCGCGGCGCGGCCCTGCGCCTGCTCCCGATCGTGCTCTCCGCGGCGGGGCTCGCCTGGACCACGGCGCTGCTGGGCGAGGCGCCTGCGCTGTCCGGGGAGGCATGGCTCGTCGGCCTGAAGGAGGCCGCGCGGATCACCGCCTTCGTCGCCCCCGGGGTGCTGACCCTCGCCTCCGTGCGCCCCACCCCGCTCGGGGACGCGCTCGGTCAGCGCCTGCACCTGCCCGGACGGCCCGTCGCCGCCTCCGTGATCGCGCTGGTGCGGGTGGGGCATCTGGGCCGGCAGTGGGCGGCGATCCTCGAGGCCCGCACCCGCCGCGGCCTCGGCGGTCCCCGCTCCCCCCGGGTGCTCGCGGGCGCAACCCTCGCCCTGCTCGTGGACACGCTGCGCGGCGCCGAGCAGCAGGCCCTGGCGATGGACTCCCGCGGCTTCGCGACCGCGACCCGTCGCACCTGGGCGGCGCCGAGCCCGATCGGCCGCGCGGACCTGCTGGGGGTCGTGATCGCGGCGGGGCTGCTGGTGTGGCCGCTGCTGGCGGAGATGCTCGTCGGAGCTGCGTAATACGCTGGGGCGATGACCGACGATTCCCTGGATCCCGAGCTCATCGAGCTCGCCAACGCCCTGCTGGACGCCGCCCGGAAGGGCGACGCCGAGACCGTGCGCGCCTTCCTCGACAACGGCGCGCCGGCGAACCTGCGCGACGCCTCCGGTAACTCCCCGCTCATGCTCGCCGCCTATCACGGGCACGCTGCCCTGGTGACCGAGCTCGCCGCCCGCGGCGCCGACGTGGACCTGCTCAACGACCGCGGTCAGTCGCCGCTCGCCGGCGCCGCCTTCAAGGGCTTCACCGAGGTGGCGACGGCGCTGCTCGAGGCCGGGGCGGACCCGGACCTCGGCGAGCCGAGCGGCCTGGCGACGGCGCGCTACTTCGAGCGGGCCGAGATCGTGGAGCTGATCGAGGCGCGTCAGGCCTGAGCCGACGGGGACGGGCTCAGGCGCTCGCGGGGCGCAGCACCATCGCGACGTGCTCGATCCCGGCCTCGAGGAACACATCGCTCACCGTCTCGAAGCCCATCGAGGCGTACCACGTCTCGAGATATGCCTGGGCGTCGAGGTGCACCTCGGCGCTCGGGGCGAGCTCCCGGGCCCGCTCGAGCGCCGCGACCATGAGGCGCCTGCCGTGGCCGCCGCGGCGGCGGTCCGCGCGCACCGCGACCCGGCCGATGCGGAGCGTGCCGTCCGTCTCCCGCAGCAGGCGCAGGTGCGCGATCGGCGCGCCCTCCTCCTCGAGCCACAGCAGCTCCGTGGTGGGCTCGAGCTCGCGCCCGTCGAGGTCCGCGTCGGTCGCGCCCTGCTCCATCGTGAACACGTCCTGGCGGAGCGTCGCCAGGAGGTAGAGGGTGCGGGCGGAGAGGTCGTCGAGGACGGCGCGGTGCAGGTCGGGCGCGGCGGCGGGCTGGTCGGGCATGGGCGTCAGGTTACTGCCGGGCGGGCGCGGCGCGCGCCGCCGACCAGCCTCTCCATGGCCTCGCGCCAGTGCTCCACCATGATCGGCCCGCCGTGCCGCTCCTCCTCGACGACGATCAGCTCGCTGCCGGGCCAGGCGCGGTGCAGCTCCCAGGCGGTCAGCGCAGGTCCCGAGACGTCGCGGCGGCCGTGGATCAGCACGCCCGGAATGCCCTGCAGGCGGTGCATCCCTCCGAGCAGCCCCGAGCCCGGTGCCGCACCGAAGGGCACCGCCCAGTCGGCGACGAAGCCGTCGTGCGCCCAGACGTGGGTGACCTGCCGGGCGAAGCCGCGCTCGTACTCCGTGATCGGGGCGTCGCTCGGGGGCGCGGAGGGCTCGGACGGGCCGCCTCCGCCGATCGCGATGTGCGTGTCCTCCCAGGTCGTCCAGGCACGCACGGCGGCGTCGACGAGGTGGGGGGCCTCGGCGACGAGCATCCGCCGGTAGGCCTCGACCAGTCGCAGCCGCTGCGGGGAGCGGTCGCAGCGGTCGAAGCCTGCCCTCTCCTCGGCGAACGTGGCGAAGGCGTCCCATGCCTCAGGGTAGAGCGCGCCGACGCCCTCGGTGATCCAGTCGACCTCACGCCGGGAGGTGCTCGTGACCGCGAACAGGTCGACGCCGAGGACCCGCTCGGGATGCGCCTGGGCGTAGGCGAGCGCGGGGGTGCTGCCCCAGGAGACGCCCTGCACGATCCAGGCGTCCACTCCGAGATGCTCGCGCAGCGCCTCGAGGTCGGCGACCAGGTGCGCGGTGGTCAGCGCGGAGAGGTCGACGGGGCCCGGAGCCCCGGCCGACGGGGTCGAGCGCCCCGACCCGCGCTGCGACAGGGCGATGATCCGGGCGCGATCCTCGGGCACGTTCCGGCGGTGTCCCGGCGTGAGCCGTCCCCCCCGGTCCGCCGTGCAGGTAGAGGGTGGGCACACCGTCCGCGGTCCCTGCCTCGTCCCAGAAGATCCTGCTCCCGTCCTCCCGCTCGAGCATCCCTTCGGCAATCGTCAGAGGGAGCGGAGGAAGCGCGCAGCGGCTCATGGGGCCGATCCTAGGTCAGCTCGTCCCGCAGTCCCTGCAGAGCGATCTCGTCGTCCTCGGTGCCCATGTGCGGGGCGCTGAACCAGCGCATGTACTCCTCGACCTCGCTGAGCGTCCACTCGAGATCGAACAGCTCGCTCATCGCGGGGTCCGCTCCCCGCGCGTCGCGGAGCTTCGAGGACAGGGCGGCGAGGTCGCGCTCCAGGGGTGCCAGGGCGAGGGTCTCCCAGTCGACGAGGAGCAGCTCGTCGTCCGCCGTGAGCAGCTGATTGGCGTGATGGGGCTCCCCGTGGGTGGGAACCCTGCGGTGGGCGCGGGTGCTCTCGAGGGCGACGAGCTCGCGGTAGCGCCCCTCGATCTCACGGATCCGCGGCGCCGCGCCGCGGAGCAGCGCGCGGGCCGTCTCCCCCATCGGTCCCGTGGTCCAGGCCGAGCCGGTCCGCTCCTCGAGCCGGGCGGCGAGACCGGGGCTTACGCGCGCGGCCCACGGACGGAGCACCTCCGGTGCCCGGGCCTCGTGGAGGCCGTCGAGCAGCGCGGAGACGCGCTGCGCATGCCCGGCGCCGCCGGCCTCGGCCTCCGTCGGCGTGCGGCCCTCGCGCCAGGGCGTGACGCTGAGCAGGGCTCCGTCGAGGCGGATCGTCACGCGTCCCTCCGCTCCGGCGCACGGAGCGAGCACCCCGGGCAGTCCTCCCGCCCGGAGCTCCCGTGCGCCGAGATACGCGGCGGTGAAGCTGCCTGCCGAGCGTGTGGGGGATGGACGGTCGAGCGTCGCGAACAGCGTCGGTCCCTCGGGGCCGTCGATCCTCCAGTGGTGCGCCCCGAACCCGAGGGGCAGGTGGATCGCCTGCTCGGCCTCCGGCAGCCAGGTCCGACGCACGGCCTCCAGCACCTGGGCGGCGGTCGGACTCGCGGGGGCGGTGCGCATCGCGGTCCGCCTCAGACCTCGAGCGCCCAGGGCGCGGCGGGGTGCTCGCGGGTCCATCCCGCGCGGCGGCTGCGGACCCGCTGGCAGCGCGGGCACCAGAACACCGTGCGCGCGGCGATCTCGCCCGAGCGCACCGTCGTCCCGCACAGCCGACAGGGCAGGGTCTGGCGGTGGTAGACGTAGAAGGACTCCTCGCGGGGCACCACGTCCGGGTCCTCGTCCCCGTTCTGGCGGGTGCCGCGGGAGCGCTCGACGATCCGCGCCTCGATCTGCCGGTGCTCGGGCTGGGTGGTGACGATCCTCCCCGTCCGCGCGCCGTAGGCCATCAGCGCGACCAGGTCCTCCCACATCTCCTCGCACATCCCGGCGGTGAGATCACGTCCGGGCACGAAGGGATCCAGTCTCGCCCGGAACAGCAGCTCGGCGCGATAGATGTTCCCGATCCCGGCGACGACCTTCTGGTCCATCAACAGCGCGCCGATCGTGGTGCGGGAACGCCGGATCCCCTCGACGAAGCGGCGTCGCGCGGAGCCGTCGGGGTCCGGGCGCAGCGGGTCCGGGCCGAGCCGGTCCAGCACCCGCTGCCGGCCCTCGGCGTCCAGCACCTCGCAGGCGGTGGGGCCGGTGAGGTCCGCGAGGCCGCGGGGGCCGGCGATCCGCAGCCGCACCGTCTCCCG
>Ga0079224_100003827_pt1 | contig 19193 bp, 17 predicted proteins | sample Stecom2015_FD_80414 | JGI IMG/M metagenome (GOLD analysis project Ga0079224, IMG submission 80414) | Agricultural soil microbial communities from Utah to study Nitrogen management - Steer compost 2015 | ecosystem: Environmental > Terrestrial > Soil > Agricultural land | place: USA: Utah... | reverse complement strand
TGGTCGTCGGTGGGGCTCGCGCTGGCGAGGACCGTGAACCCCACGCCGAGCAACATGACCAGGCCGCTGACAGTCAACGCCCGCAGCAGGGCGGCATTCCGGATCAGTGACCGGGCGGAGCCCGCGTGCGGCAGCCGTTGCGCGGCCAAGGCTGCGGCGAGCCAGATGGCGAGCGCCGGGGTCACGATGGCGAGGTTCCCGTGCACCGCCTCAGCCTGCCGTATTCAGGATGACGGACACCTCCGGGGGTAGCCCGGTCCTTACCCGGAGACGCTTCCCGTAAGGGACGCCGGGCCGGGATGCGGGGATCGGGAGCGGCGAATCGCGATCAGTAGGTCGGGATGAGTGGGTCGCGATCAGTGGGTCGGGATTAGACCGCGAAGGTCGCGGGACGCTCCGTGGCCGGCTCAGGAGGCGTCGCCGCCCAGAGCCGCAGCTTCTGCGCCCCAAGCCGCGTCAGATAGGCCGGATTGAGGACCAGGTAGCGGTGCCATAGCCGCTTGGGCTCCAAGCCCAGCCGCCACAGCCACTCCAGCCCGGCGCGCTGCATCCACGCCGGCGGCTTGCGGAGCAGCCCGGCGTGGTAGTCGAACGCGGCGCCGACGGCGAGCAGCGGCATGTCGAGCAGCGGCCGCATCGCGTACGCGAAGACCTCCTGCCGCGGGCAGCCCAGCCCGACCAGGACGACCCGGGCCCCCGACGACCGGATGCGGTCCGCGATCTCCGCGTCCTCGCCCGGGCGCGCCGGGCGGAACTTGGACGCCTCCGCGCCGGCGATCTTCAACGCGGGGAACATGCCTTCCAGCGCCGGCACCAGCCGGCCCAAAGTGGCTTCGGTCGAGCCGTAGAGGTAGACGGGCAGGCCGTCGGCCGCGCAGCGTTCCAGCACCTTCAAGGTCAGGGCCGGCCCGTAGACCCGGTCGCGCAGCCCGGCCCCGTGCAGCAGGTTGAGCGCCCAGCGCACCGGCTGGCCATCGGGGGTCACCAGGTCGAACGCGTTGAGCCGCGCGTTGTGCTCCGGATCGAGCACGCCGGTCATCACGCCGTGCACGGCCAGCGCGGTCACCGCCAGCGGACGGCGTTCGTGGGCGGCCTCGATGATCCGCGCGGTGGCGGCTTCGTAGTCGATGACGTTGACCAGGACCCCGAGAACGTTCCGTTTGCCCTGGTCGATCATCGCTTCGGCACCCACCGGTCGACGTTGGCCTCGTAGATCTCGCGGAGGATCATCGGCACGTCGTAGACCTGCTTCCACTCTGGATAGTCACGCTGGAAGGCTTCGTTGGAGCCGATCCACCACTGGTGGTCGCCGATCCGGGTCCGCTCCTGGTACTCCGTGATCATCTCCTGGCCGGTGATCTGCTCCGCGAGGGCGAACGCCTCCAGGTGCGAGCAGTTGGAGTGCCGGCCCCCGCCGAGGTTGTAGACGACCGCGGAGCGCGGGTTGCGGAAGAACGCCTCGAACGCTGTGACCACGTCGTGGCTGTGGATGGCGTCCCGCACCATCTTCCCCTTGTAGCCGAAGATCTTGTAGGTGCGGCGCTCCATGTTGCAGCGCATCACGTAGGCGAGGAAGCCGTGCAGCTCCGTCGCCGAGTGCGCGGGACCGGTGAGCGTCCCGCCCCGGAAGCAGACGGTCTTCATGCCGAAGTAACGACCGTATTCCTGCACCATCACGTCTGCGGCGACCTTCGAAGCGCCGAAGATCGAGTGGAGGCAGGAGTCGATCGGCATGTCCTCGGTGATGCCGTTCTCATAGGGGTGGCCCGGCTCGATCTCCCAGCGGGTCGGCAGCTCGACGAGCGGCAGCCGGTTGGGGTGGTCGCCGTAGACCTTGTTCGTCGAGCAGTGGATGAACGGCGCGTCGATGCAGTGCTCGCGGGTGTTCTGCAGGACGTTCAGGGTGCCGCCGGCGTTGATGTCGAAGTCGGTGTACGGATCGCGGACCGCCCAGTCATGAGAGGGCTGGGCGGCGGTGTGGATGACGACAGCGATGTTCTTGCCGTACCGCCGGAAGATCCGGTTGAGCTCGTCTCGGTCTCGGATGTCGACCTGGTGATGGGTGTAGGCCGGCCCAAGCTCCTTCTGCAGGCGCTTGATGTTCCATGCGGTTGAGGCCTCGGCGCCGAAGAACTGCTGGCGCATGTCGTTGTCGATGCCCACCACATCCAGCCCGAGCCCGGCGAAGTGCCGGGCGGCCTCCGAGCCGATCAGGCCACCCGACCCGGTAATCAACGCGACACTCACACAGCACTCCTGAAAGTGGGGGGCAGCGGAACCACAGGAGCATAACGTGGGGCCGGAGCGCGTTGGCCGCCACGGGAAGCGGGCCCTCGCGGCGGCGGCGATCGCCTCACCGTGACGGTCGTGACACGCCGCCGCGCGTGCCGCCGGATACGCAGAAGGGGCCCGCACACGCGAGCCCCTTCACGTGGTGGGGAAGGGGGGAGTTGAACCCCCACGCCCTTTCGGGCACACGGACCTGAACCGTGCGCGTCTGCCATTCCGCCACTTCCCCGTGGCTGGCCCGGGACATGGTACTCAATCCCGTACGAGTTGCCAGGTGTCCTGCTAAAGCGGCACGTTCACACCCGACAACAGGTGTCGGAACATATTACGCTATCCCTGGCTCGTCACGAACGGCATTACCCATCCGTGGCGCCTGCGAAGAGTAGCACGAGGACCGCGGCCAAGACGAACTGGCCATGGTCACGGGCCGCTCGGCATGTGAGATGCGTAGCGACGGCCGATACCATCATGTCCTCGGAACCCGAGGAGGAGCCGGTGAGCGTGCTGCAACGCTTCGAGAAGCGATTGGAAGGCCTGGTCGAAGGGGCCTTCGCGAGGGTGTTCAAGGGTGTCGTGCACCCGGTGGAGATCCTCAACGCCATGCAGCGGGAGGCGGAGGCGCACAAGGCGATCCTGGCCGGCGGGCGCACTCTTGTCCCGAACCGTTACGTGATCGATCTTTCGCCGTACGACCACAGCCGCCTCGCCCCATACGCCGCCGCGCTCGCCCAGGAGCTCGCGCAGTCCCAGGCGGAGTACATCGGCGAGCAGGCCTGGACGGTCTACGGCGATGTGATCGTCGAGATCGAGCGGGGTGACGGCCTGGACACCGGGATGTTCCGCGTCACCGCCGAGGTCTACACCGGGGGCGACGTCGCGCCGGTGTCGCACCAGTCGTACGACGCCGGGCCGGCTTACTCCGGGTACGACCACGGTGGGGGCTACGGTCCGCCGCCGGGTCCCGGTCTCGGCCGCAACATTCGCCTCGTCTCCGGTGACGGGCGGCACTACCCGCTGCAGGTGGGCTCGACCGTGATCGGTCGCGGAGACCAGGCGAACCTCCGGCTTCCGGACGTCGGCATCTCGCGGCGGCACGCCCGGATCGACTTCGACGGCACCCAGGCGGTGCTCACCGACCTCGGTTCCACCAACGGGACGATGGTCAACGGTCAGCGGGTGACGGCCATCGCCCTTAACCCAGGCGACATGATTCAGCTTGGGACGACCACGCTGACGTTCCGAGTGGATGGCTAACGGCCTTGCCTGAATTCGTCATCGCCGTCGCACGGATCGGCTTCATCGTCCTGCTGTGGATCTTTGTCTTCACAGTGGTCGGGGTGATCCGTCGGGACCTGTTCGCGGGGGCCCGCGCTAACCGGCTGGTCGCCGCGCCCAGGGGAGTGGGCACGCTCGGTGCCCAAGGCCGGCCGGCGAAGGTGAAGCGGGGTCGTACGGCACGTCAGCTGGTGGTGACTGGCGGCCAGCTGGCGGGGACGCGGATCACGCTAGGCGACACGCCGATTACCATCGGCCGCGCCGAAGACTCCACCCTCGTGATCACCGACGACTACGCCTCGGCCCGGCACGCCCGGCTCGTCCCCCGTGACGGGCAGTGGTTCATTGAGGACATGGGTTCCACAAACGGGACGTACCTCGATCGCGTTAAGGTCACCGGACCAACCCCCGTACCCCTCGCCGTGCCGATTCGCATCGGCCGCACTTCCCTTGAGCTACGGCCATGACTCTCACCCTCCGCTACGCGGCCCACAGCGACCGCGGCCTCATCCGGGACGGTAACCAGGACTCCGTCTACGCCGGGCCGCGATTGTTGGCTGTCGCCGACGGCATGGGCGGCATGGCCGCCGGCGACATCGCCAGCAACATCGTCATCGGCGCCTTGGCCCCCCTCGATGAGGACGTACCCGGTGATGCGCTCGTCGACGCGTTGCGGTCGGCGGTCGAGGCTGCCAATCAACAGCTTCGCGAGGCGATCGAAGCCAATCCCCATCTGGAGGGGATGGGGACCACGCTGACCGCGACGCTGTTCTCGGGCAGCAAGATCGGCATGGTGCATATCGGCGACTCGCGCGCCTACCTCCTCCGCAACGGCGAATTCACCCAAATCACCAAGGACGACACGTACGTCCAGATGCTGGTGGATGAGGGGCGGATCACCGAGGAGGAGGCCAACAGCCACCCGCAGCGGTCGCTGCTGACCCGCGCCCTCGACGGACGCGACATCGACCCCGAATACTCCGTCCGGCAGGTCCTGCCCGGCGACCGCTACCTCATCTGCAGCGACGGGCTCTCCGGCGTGGTGAGCGCCGACACGATCGCGGCGACCCTGCGCGAGTACGCCGATCCGCAGCAGTGCGTCGAGCGGCTGGTGCAGCTGGCGCTCCGCAGCGGCGGACCGGACAACATCACGGTGATCGTCGCTGACGCGACCGACGAGGACATCGTCGAGTCCACGCCGATCGTGGGCGGCGCGGCCGCCCGGGACCGAGGGCTGGCGACCGCGGCCGACGGCTCGACCCCCGCGGGCCGCGCCTCGGCCACCCTGGCGCCCTCGCCGCGCCCGTCGACCCCCGACGCCATCGAGCTGGACGACCCGCCCGCACGGCCCCGGCGGCGTGCGCTGCGGACCGTCCTGCTGCTGCTTGGCCTGCTGGGCCTCCTCGGCGGCGGTCTCTGGACCGGTTGGAGCTACACGCAGCGCCAGTACTACGTCGGCGCGACTGAGGACGGTCACCTCGCGGTCTTCCAGGGGATGCCTGGGGAGATCGCGGGGGTACGTCTGTCCAGTGTGCACACCACCAGCGACACCGCCCTTGACGATCTGACGATCGCGGCTCAGGAGCGGGTGAAGCAGGGCATCCAGGCCAAGAGCCAGTCCGACGCGAAGCGTCGACTCGCCGAGCTGACCATGGACAGCCCGCTGAACCCCAACCTGAAGCCGACCTGCGCCCCTCGCACCCCGGATCCTGACGTGGCGCCGAGCACATCTCCTGCCGCGTCCCCCACCCCCACGGCCAGCGCGGTGACGACCTCGTCGCCCGCTGCCACGCCCACGGCGTCTCCTGAGGAGACGGCCACCACGGCCGAGCCTCAGCCCGTCGATCCGGTGCCGCCGCTCACCGACCCGACGGGATGCCGTACCACCGACTGAGGGATCGTTGACGAGTCGAGGGATGTGCAGTGACCGCGCCCGCCGGATCGGCTGTCACGCCGAGTACCACTGGTGAGCTGCCGCGTGCCCGGAGCCGGAAGACCCGGCGCAACGCGGAGTTGGCGCTACTCGCGCTCTCCATGGCAGTGATCGCCATCTACTCGGCGACGATTGAGATCAACCTGGTTGAGACGGTGCGGCTCGACTTCTGGCTGCCGACCGCATGTTTGGCGGCGGTCTTCCTCGGGATGCACCTGGTCATCCGGTTTCGGGCGCCGTACGCCGATCCGGTGCTGCTGCCCATGGTGGCGCTGCTCAATGGCATCGGCGTCGCGTTCCTGCGGCGGCTCGACCTCGCCAACGTCGCGCCAGCCGAGCGGCTCGATTTCCCGGTCTTCGCCGGCACCGGCGGACGGCAACTCGCCTGGACGCTGCTGTCGGTAGCGCTCGCCGCGGTGCTCCTGATCGTGCTCAAGGACCACCGGGTGATCTCCCGCTACGCGTACACGCTCGGCTTGACCGGCATCATCCTGGTGATGATCCCGGCGGTGTTGCCGCGCGCCTACTCGGAGATCAACGGCGCGAAGCTGTGGATCAGGTTCGGCGGCTTCTCCATTCAGCCTGGTGAGTTCGCCAAGCTCGCCCTCCTGTCGTTCTTCGCGTACTACCTCGTCCGCAAGCGCGAGGTGCTGTCGCTAGCGAGCCACCGGTTCCTCGGCATCGACTTTCCGCGAGGGCGTGACCTCGGCCCGGTGCTGATGGTCTGGGCGCTCAGCCTCCTGGTGCTGATCTTCGAAAAGGACCTCGGCACCTCCTTGCTCTACTTCGGCATGTTCGTGGTGACCCTCTACATCGCCACGGAGCGGGTGAGCTGGCTCATCATCGGTCTGTTGCTCTTCTTCGGCGGCGCCTTCCTGGCGTACGTGTTGGGCGGCACGATCGGCGGCCCGTTCGCCAACTTCTACCAGCGCGCCGAGGTCTGGCTGGATCCCTTCGCTGATCCCTACGGAGACGGCTACCAGTTGGTTCAAGGGCTGTTGGGGCTCGGCACCGGCGGGCTGTTCGGGGCCGGTCCCGGTGGCGGCCAGCCGGGCCACGTGCCCGAGGTGCACAACGACTTCATCTTCTCCGGCATCGGTGAAGAGATCGGCCTGTTCGGGCTCACCGCGTTGCTGCTCGTCTACCTGTTGATCGTCGAGCGCGGACTGCGCGCCGGGATCGTCGGCCGTGACTCCTGCGGCAAGCTGCTCGCCCGCGGTTTGGCGTGCACCCTCGGCTTGCAGGTCTTCGTGATCGTGGGCGGGGTCACCGGTTTGATCCCGCTCACCGGCCAGACCACACCGTTCCTCTCCGCGGGCGGCTCCTCGCTGATGGCCAACTGGCTGCTGATCGCGCTGCTGCTGCGGATCTCCGATGCGGCGGGCCAGCCGCTGGTCGCGGGATCGACCGTCCGTCCGCCTGGGGCGCCTGCCCCCGCGCCAATGAAGCTGCACGGCGCTCCCACGGAGGTGATCCGGCCGTGAACGCTCCGCTGCGTCGGACCGGCGTCGTCGTCATGATCTTGTTCAGCTTGCTCTTCGCTAAGCTGAACTGGGTGCAGGCCTACAAAGCCGACGAATACCGCACCAGCGACTACAACGGCCGCGTCCAGATCGCCGAGTACGACCGCAAGCGCGGCAACATCGAGGCGGGCGGACGGGCGCTGGCGGAGAGCAAGGCGACCGATGGCGAGCTGAAGTACCTGCGCACCTACCCCAACAAGGGGCTCTACGCCCACATCCTCGGCTACAAGCCCGTCAACGGGGCGGCCACCGGCATCGAGAAGAGCGAGGACGAATTTCTCGCCGGCAGCAGCGACCAGCTCTTCGCTGACCGGGTCCGCAGTCTCTTCACCGGTGAAGAGCCCGCCGGCGGGAACGTCCTGCTGACCATCTCCCGCCGGGCGCAGGAGACCGCGTACCGGGAGCTCAGCCACAACCGGGTGGGCACCAACAAGGGGGCGGCGGTCGCGCTCGACCCGCGGACCGGCGCGGTGCAGGCGTTGGTGTCGATCCCGAGTTTCGACCCGAATCAGCTCTCCAGCCACGACACCGAAGCGGCGGAGAAGGCGTACAAGAAGCTGCTCGCGGACCGCAACGGGCCGCTGAAGAACCGGGCGTTGAGCGAGACCCTGCCGCCCGGCTCGACCTTTAAGGTGATCATGGCGGCGGCCGCGCTGGAGAGCGGGCTGTCCAAGGAGAGCCTCATCGAGGCCGGCCCCAGCTACACCGCGCCCACCTCGGGCACGCCGATCCGCAACGCTCACCCGACGATCTGCCCCGAGCCGCGGGTGACGCTCATCGAAGCGCTCACCGAGTCCTGCAACACCGGCTTCGCGCGCCTCGCCGTCGACTTTGGAGCGGAGAAAGTCAAAGCGAAGGCGCGGGCGTTTGGTTTCGAAGACGAGGAGCTCACCGTGGGCCGGCTCAACGGCGGTGGGCTGCCCGTGGCCGCCAGCCGGACCGGCGACATCGCCAACCCGGACGGCAGCGAGGACAAGGCCGCGCTCGCCCAGTCCGCGATTGGGCAGAACAACGTCCGGATGACCCCGTTGCAGGGGGCGTTGATCGCCGCCACGGTCGCCAACGGGGGCGTCCAGATGCGGCCGTACCTGGTGCAGCAGCTCCTCGGCCCGGACCGCACCACCAACCACTACACCGCCGCGCCGCGCGAGCTGCGCCGGCCGGTGAGCAGCCAGGTCGCCCGCGACCTGCAGGACATGATGATCAGCGTCGTCGAGCGGGGGACCGGCACGAACGCCCAGATCAGCGGCTACACCGTCGGCGGCAAGACCGGGACCGCGCAGGCGGGCGTGGGGACCCCCGACCACGGCTGGTTCATCGGTTTCGTGCTGAAGGATGGGCAGCCGATCAGCGCGGTGGCGGTGCTGCTCGAATCAGCGGGCCCCGGCGGTAGCCCGGAGGCCGCGCGGATCGCCGGCCAGATCATGCGGGCGGTCATCGCGGACCGGGGAGGCCAGTGACATGCTGAGCCCGGGGATGGCGCTCGGTGGACGGTACCGCCTCGATGAGCGGATCGCCAGCGGCGGAATGGGCGACGTGTGGCGCGGCACCGACGAGGTGCTCGGGCGGACCGTCGCCGTGAAGGTCATGCTGCCGGCGCTGCTCGACGAGCCGGGGTTCGCCGAGCGTTTCCGGGGTGAGGCGCGCACCATGGCGACCATCAACCACCCGGGCGTCGTGGACATCTACGACTACGGCAGCGACCAGCACATCGCCTTCCTCGTGATGGAGTACATCGAAGGCGATCCGCTGTCGAGCACGCTCAGCAAGGTGGGGCGGCTCACTCCGGCGCGCACGATGGCGCTGATCGCGCAGGCGGCCGACGCGTTGCAGGCGGCGCACGACAAGGGCGTCGTTCACCGCGATGTCAAGCCCGGAAATCTGCTGGTCCGCCCCAACGGCACGCTTGTGCTGACGGATTTCGGCATCGCCCGCAGCCAGCTCGTGGGCCAACTCACCGCCACCGGCGCGGTCCTCGGCACCGCCTCGTACATCTCGCCAGAGCAAGCCACCGGGGGTGTCGCCACCCCCGCCTCGGACATCTACTCCCTCGGCGTGGTGGCGTACCAGTGTCTGGCCGGCCGACGGCCCTTCGAGGGCACTAACCCGCTCGACATCGCGATGAAGCACGTCCGGGAGCCGCTGCCGCCGCTGCCCGCCGACATCCCGCCGGCGGTGCGCTCGGTCGTCGAGCGGGCGTTGGCCAAGGATCCCAAGGCACGGTGGCCCAGCGCCGCCGCGCTTGCCCGGGCCGCCCGCCAGGCCACCACGGCTGGCGTGCCCCAGCAGCGAGCGGCGGCGCAGGTGCGCGCCTCTTCGCCGGTGCGTCCGCGGAAGGCCACCGCGTCGGCTTCCGTGACGACCGCTTCCGCGTCCGTGCCGCCGGCCCCGCCCGCGCCGCCGCGGTCGGAAGCCGGGTCGGACGGGGCGCACCCGCCGGTCGCGCGGACGAGGGTGAGCGTGGGGCCCGGATACAATCGGGCCGCGGCGTCCATAACTCCACCGCAGAACGCGACTCCCTACGGATACGCCCGACCGCGGACCGCGCCCCAGCGGGGGAGTGACAATCGTCAACTCCTCATCGTGCTGGCAGTTGTGCTCGGGGTGCTGGTGCTGGTCTGCTCCGGGAGCATCACCTATCGGTGGAAGCAGCGCAGCGACACGAGCAGCCTCGGGTATCCCGGGCAAACGGTCATGACCGTAAAAAAGATAGGCGTCGAGGACGCCGGTTCGTGCGGAGCGGCGTACTGCCCGGTGGGCGCGCGTTCTGCATCCCGGCAGCACGACGACCCGATGAACGAAGGATGACGACGAGATGACGGCGCAGGCCCGCCTGCTCGCTGGCAGATACCAGGTCGGCGAGCTCCTCGGCTACGGCGGCATGGCTGAGGTGCACCGAGGGCGTGACCTCCGGCTCGGCCGCGATGTCGCGATCAAGATGCTCCGGACGGACCTGGCCCGGGACAAGACCTTCCAGGAGCGTTTCCGCCGGGAAGCCCAAAACGCCGCGTCACTGAACCATCCGGCGATCGTCGCGGTCTACGACACTGGCGAGGATTACGCCCCGACCGGGGAGACCGTCCCGTTTATCGTGATGGAGTTCGTCAATGGGCGAACTCTCAAAGAGGTGCTGGCCGCTGAAGGGCGGCTTATGCCGCGTCGGGCGCTGGAGATCGTGGCGGATATCTGCGCGGCGCTGGAGTTCAGCCACCGGCACCAGATCATTCACCGGGATATCAAGCCTGGCAACGTCATGCTCACGCATAACGGCCAGGTCAAGGTGATGGACTTCGGGATCGCGCGGGCCCTGGCCAGCGGCGCCACCACGATGACGCAGACCAGCGCGGTGATCGGCACCGCGCAATACCTCTCCCCGGAGCAGGCGCGGGGCGAGGCGGTGGACGCCCGGTCCGACGTCTATGCCAGTGGCTGCGTTCTCTTTGAGCTGCTCTGCGGGCACCCGCCGTTCGTCGGGGACAACCCGGTGAGCGTGGCCTATCAGCACGTCCGGGAAAGCCCGCGGCCGCCGAGCGAAATTAATCCGGACGTCACGCCGGAAATCGACGCAATTGTGCTCAAGGCACTCGCGAAGAACCCGCTGAATCGCTACCAAAGCGCGGGCGAAATGCGGGCAGATCTCCTGCGGTGCCTCAATGGGCGGCCGGTGCTCGCGACCCCGGTCTTGCGCGAACAGGAGACCGCGCCGATGGCCGCGCAGGCTCCGATGACCCGTCCGCAGCCGATGACCCGCCCGATCCCGCAGCAGCCGGCCAAGCAGAAGCGGTCGGCGTGGGCGTTGGCCGCGCTGAGCGCCCTCGGGGTCCTGGCGGTGATCGCGCTGGCCAGCGGCGTGATCTACGCGATGAACCGGCCGAAGGAGCCGCCTAAGGTCGATCTGCCGTCGTTCATCGGCCAACCCGCGAGCGTCGCCGAACAACAGCTCCGCGCGCTCAAACTGATCCCGGCCACCACATCCGTGAAGGACGACTGCACGGTGGGCCAGGTCATGAGCCAGGAGCCGCCCGCGGGCAAGGTGGAGGAGGGCTCCACGGTGACGCTGGGGGTCTGCGCCGGCCCTGAAACCGTCACCGTCCCCACCAACCTGGTGGGCAGCACGCGGCAGTTGGCCGAGGAGCGGCTCCGGGAGCTCGGCCTTAAGCCCGACATCGAGTACGTCGACAGCGAACAGCCCCGGGACACGGTGGTCAAGGTCGAGAAGGCGGGGCAGTCAGTCCGCAAGGGCGAAGAGATCACCGTCGAGGTGTCGCGGGAGAACCTCAGCGTGGTGCCGGAGGTCATCGGCGCCACGGTTGATGTGGCGATCGACCGGCTCCGCCGCGCGGGCTTCGAAGTCCAGCAGCAGCCTGGGGACGAGGTGCCGCGGGGCACCATCCCGACGGTGACCAACCAGAGCGTGGCTCCGGGGCAGAAGTACCCCAAGGGGTCGGTGATCACGATTACCGTGACCCAGCCGAAGCAGGACGATGACGACGAGCCCAGCCCGGATCCGACCGTGACCGCCACGCCGACCACGACGCCGACGACGCCACCAGCGCAGTGATTCCGGGCTGAGCGGTGATCCAGGGCTCACGAGCCCGGTCTGAGTCGACGCGCACGGGGGACGGCGACCATCGCCGTCCCCCGTGGCTTATCACGTCCCCGTGAGGGCGCTAGGCAGCCGCGAAAGCTCCGTGCCTGCGCCGTGCCATCTCGGCGTCGAGCGCGTCCGCCCGTTCCCGGGCGTCCGGGAAACCACACGTCGCGAGCCAGTTGGCGAGCAGCCGGTAGCCGCCCTCGGTGAGCACCGACTCGGGGTGGAACTGCACGCCTTCGACCGGCAGGCTGCGATGCCGTATCGCCATCACCACCCCGGAGGGTGTCTGGCCCGTCACTTCGATCTCGTCCGGGAGCGTGTCGGCCAGCACCGCCAACGAGTGGTAGCGGGTGGCGGTGAACGGGTTCGGCAGGCCAGCGAGCACCCCGGCGCCCGAGTGGTGCACCGGCGAGGTCTTGCCGTGCAGGATCTCCGGCGCATGGGCGACGGACGCGCCGAACGCCGCGCCGATGGCTTGGTGCCCGAGACACACGCCGAGGATCGGCAGGGTGTCGGCGTACGCGCGCACGAGGTCGAGGCAGACGCCGGCGCGCTGCGGCGTGCCGGGGCCGGGGGAGAGCAGGACCCCGGCGGGGCGCAGCCGCCCCACCTCGTCGACCCGGATCTCGTCGTTGCGCCGCACCTCGCAGTCGACGCCGAGCTGCCCGAGGTACTGCACCAGGTTGAACACGAACGAGTCGTAGTTGTCGATCACGAGGACGCGCATCACGGTCACCTGTCCGGAGTCGCAGAGGGGGGCGGATTGTTGCGGGTGGTGTCGTACGGCAGGTCGTGGTCGCCAACGCCCGGATCGGTGCCGTCGCCTACCTGCGCGTCGTCGAAGGGAAGCAGCGGCTCTGCCCAGGGAAAGACGACGTACCAGAGCAGCGCGACGAAGGCCGCGGCGAGCAGCAGCGATCCGATGATTTTTCCGGGTAAGCCGAACGGGAGCCGCCGCCAAATCCAGGCATACACGGTTAGCCTCCCAGCTCCGCCGGCCGGCCGTCGGACTTCGGCTGGCTCCGCACGAGCTCCGCGTGCACGATCAGCCGCTGGTAATTGTCGTACTTGGGGTGGCACGTCGTCAGCGTCAGCATGGCGCGGGTCGGCTTGGCCCCTGGGCGGTTCGGCACCGGCGCGACCACTTCGACCTGGGTCGGTGCGACGATGTGGTTTTGGGTGACCCGGTAGACGTGCCAGGTGTCCTTGTCCTCGACCACGATCACGTCGCCTCGGGCCATCTCGTCCAGCCGCCACAACGTCGCCGGATTCCGGTGCCCCGCGACGGCGAAGTTGCCGATTTCGCCGGGTCGCGCGGTGTTTGGATAGTGGCCCGGCGCGTACCGGATGTCCTTTTGGGACACCCCTTCGACCACCACCCAGCTCTTGCCGAGCTTCGGGATGTGCAGCCGCGCGATCGGCGTGCCGCCCGCCGGTGTCGGCGCGGGCGTGGTGGCGGTCGGCGTCGGCTGGACCGTCGGCTCCGGCTCGGGCTCCGCTTCCCACTGCTCAGCGAGTTGCGCGCCCAGGTCTTCCTGGTGGGCGTTGACCACCGCCGTCTTGCCCCACAGCTCGTACGCGGCGAAGAGGAGCACCACGATGCCGAAGGTGATCAGTAGTTCGCCGGTGACCCGGACCGCGGCGCGCAGGAAAGAGCCGATGGTCGCGCGGGGACGCCCCGCCGGGCCGCGCGGCTGACGATGGCGCGCGCCGGAGCGGGGGCGGGACCAGTCATCCGCGTCGCTGGCCGCGAAACGACCGTCGTCGGGCCAACCATGCCGGGCGGGGCCGCGCGGATCCCGCAGCCTCGGCAGCACCTCGGTCGCGTCGTCGCCGGGCGCGCGCGGCACCACCGGCAACACCGCCGTCGTCTCCGCGCCGTCGGTGTCGGCGCCGATGCCTGCGGGGCTGGAACCAGCGCCGAGACCAGCGCCGCGGTAGGCATCGCCGCGGACAGGACGCCAACTGTCCATCGGGCCCGTCACCGGTCACTCCGCTGGAACCGTGGCCGAGCGCAGCACGCTCGAGCTTTCGTACGCGGGCACGGTCACGTCGGTTTCGACGGTCTCCCGGTAGCCGAGCTGGTAGACCCGAGCCGCCTCCTTGAACGCGCGGACGCCCGGGTCGCTGGCGAGCGCCTGGCGCAGCGCGTGCGGATCACCAATCGCGGTGATCCTGAACGGTGGGGAGAAGACCCGCCCGTCGAGCAGCAGGGTGTTTCCGACGCAGCGCACGGCGCTGGTCGAGAGGACCCGAATTCCCATGATCGACATCGCTTCCGCTCCCCCGGCCCACATCGCGTTCACCACAGCTTGGACATCGCTCTGATGAATAACGAGGTCGTCATTGCTGGGGTTGCCGGGACGGTTGGTGTCGGTGAGACGAGGGGCGTCGTCGAGCTCGACGGTGAGCCCGGGTCCACGCAGCGCGGTGAAGCCGGCGCCCTCCAAGGCCGAGGTCACCCGATCGCGCTGATTCGCGATCGTGGCGTCCGTGCCGGCGATGGCGGCCGCCAGCTTTTCGATCTCGTCGCGGAGCTCGGCGGCGCGGGCCTCGCTGGCGGCGACCTGAGCCCGCCGCTCGTTGATCACCTGGGTGAGCTTCGGCCGGCGGTCTTCCCGGAGCGTGGTGCCGCCCGCGGTGGCCGCGGTGGTGGTGACGAGGAGGCCGGCCAGGAACGCGATCAGGGGCACGCCAGCGGACCAGATCGTGCGCTTCTTGGTCCGTCGGCGGGGGAGCAGAGCCGCGAGCGCCCGACGCAGCGCCTTGCCCCAGGACGAGGTGCCGGATGTGTATTCCATCGAGGATCTCCGCTCTCCGGTCTCGTGCCCGACTCACCTCGGGCCGCCGCGTGCCAGCTCGGCACCTGCGGATTCATTGTGCCCCGCGCTGCCTGATCTCCCCGCGGACGCTCATGGCCTCAGCGCGTCGCCTTGACTTACGCTAGCCATCGACGTTAAGGCCATGAACCGCCGCGGCAGCGTCCGGTCGTCAGGCCGGAACCTTTGAGGAGAGCGTGGTGCCAAAGTCTCAGGTCCGCAAGAAGAAGGTGTACACCCCGCCGGCCGACATACGGCCGACGGCGACCGCAGCGAACCGCAAGCCGAGTCCGACCTGGGTGCCAGCCACCGGCGTGGGTTTGATCATCTTTGGCATTCTCTGGCTGGTCGTCTACTACCTCTCCGAGACCGCCTACCCCGTGGCTGCGTGGGGCTACTGGAACCTCGCGGTGGGCTTCGGCGCCATGGTCGCCTCGCTGCTCGTGCTGTCACGCTGGCGCTGACGCGAGGGTGCTGACGCGAGGCCGCCCTCTGAGGCCGCCAGCGCTGAGGCCGTCGCCGGAAGGTGCGCCTGCCTGGCCCCCAGACCGCGTGAGCTGCGATTCATTGGGCCCTGGCTGCGACGTTGTTCACGCTACCGGCAGGTAGCCTAGCGCGTACGCCTGACGTGTGGCTGAGTAGTCATTAAGTCGTCCGTCATGCGGCGACGAGCGTGACTCGGCAGCCTGCCGGGCGTGCGATTCCACGCGTGCTACGCAGCACCTTCAGGAGGCCAGGGCAATTGGGCAGCATCCAGATCGTCACCACGGTGCTCGCCGTGGCTATCACCGCCGTCGCGGTCGGGCTCGCCGTCCAGGCGGTGCGCCGGATGCTCGCGGTGATTCGGGTCGGGCAGCCTGACCCGGAGCGCTTCACCGACAAGGGCACCCGGTTCAAAACCATGCTGCTCGAGAGCTTCGGGCACACCCGGATGCTCAAGTGGAGCGTGGCGGGCGCGGCTCACTGGTTCGTGATGATCGCGTTCCTCGCGCTCTCCACGCTGGTGCTCGAGGCGTACGTCGAGGTGGTCGATCCGACGGCTGACCTGCCCCTGGTAGGTGGCTGGCTGCCGTATGGGCTGCTCACCGAGCTGATCGGTGTCTTCGGCCTGATCGGCATCCTCGTGCTGATCGCCATTCGGTTGGCGAACCGCCCCACGCGCGCCCAGCGTCGCTCCCGGTTCACCGGCTCGACGATGTGGCAGGCCTACTTCGTCGAGGCGGTCGTGCTCACCGTCCTGATCTGCGGCTTCATCATCCGCGGATTCAAGGTCGCCACCGACCACTTCGCTTACCCGGCCTGGGCCACTCCGGTGAGCCACGCGGTCGGCGCGGTGCTGCCCGCATCCACCGCAGGGATCTCCATCGCCGCGCTTGTCAAGATCGCTATTTCGATGACCTGGCTCATCGTCATCTCGCTGAACTTGACGATGGGCGTCGCCTGGCACCGTTTCGCGGCGTTCTTCAACATCTTCTTCAAGCGCGAACCGGCGAAGAAGGCTGGCTCTGGCCTCGGTCCGCTCCGCCCGATGATGAGCGGGGGCAAGCCGCTCGACTTCGAGGAGGCGGACCCGGAGAAGGACCAGTTCGGTGTGGCGCAGGTGGAGCAGTTCACCTGGAAGGGCCTGCTCGACTTCACCACCTGCACCGAGTGCGGCCGCTGCCAGTCGCAGTGCCCGGCGTGGAACACCGGCAAGCCGCTGTCGCCGAAGCTGCTCGTCCTCTCGCTGCGTGACCACCTGTACGCCAAGGCGCCCTACCTGCTGGCCGGCGGCGGCAAGGACCTCACTGGGGAGGAGAAGGCGACGCCGGAGCAGCTCGCCAAGGTCGACGCGCTGGCGCTTGCCGAGGCGGAGCGTCCGCTGATCGGCGACGTGGAGGCCGGCGGTGTCATTGACCCGGACGTGCTCTGGTCGTGCACCACGTGCGGCGCGTGCGTGGAGCAGTGCCCGGTCGACATCGAGCACATCGACCACATCGTCGACATGCGGCGCTACCAGGTCCTCATCGAGTCGAGCTTCCCGTCCGAAGCCGGCGTGATGCTGCGCAACCTGGAGAACAAGGGCAATCCGTGGGGCGCGCCGCAGAACACCCGCGAGGACTGGACCAAGGGCCTCGACTTCGAGGTGCCGCGGGTCGGCGAGGTGGACGACTTCGAATACCTGTTCTGGGTCGGGTGCGCGGGAGCGTTTGAGGACCGCGCCAAGAAGACGACGCGGGCCGTCGCGACGCTGCTGCACGAGGCGGGTGTCAAGTTCGCCATCCTGGGCGAGGGGGAGACCTGCACCGGCGACCCGGCGCGGCGTATCGGCAACGAGTTCGTCTTCCAGATGCTCGCGCAGCAGAACGTCGAGACGTTGAACGAGGCGTTCGGCGACCGCGAGCCGGCCAAGCGCAAGATCGTCGCGACGTGTCCGCACTGCTTCAACACGCTGGCCAACGAGTACCCGCAGCTCGGCGGCAAGTTCGAGGTGGTGCACCACACCCAGCTCCTGGCGCACCTGGTCGCCACCGGCAAGCTCACCCCGGTCAAGCCGATCGACGGCGGTGTCACGTACCACGACCCGTGCTACCTCGGGCGGCACAACCGGGTCTTCACGCCGCCGCGTGAGTTGCTCGGCTCGGCGGCCAACGGCGTCGTCGAGATGCCGCGGAACTCCGAGCGCTCCTTCTGCTGCGGCGCGGGCGGCGCTCGCATGTGGATGGAGGAGCGGATCGGCAAGCGCATCAACGAGGAGCGGGTCGAGGAGGCGCTCTCCACGGGGGCGCGCACCATCGCCGTCGGGTGTCCGTTCTGCTACACGATGCTCGGCGACGGGGTGACGGCGAAGAAGTCCGCTGGCCAGGCGGACGAGGCGGTCGAGGTGGTCGACGTGGCCACCGTGCTGTTGCAGTCGGTCAAGCCGGAGGCGGCCGCCGAGCAGGAACCGGCCAGCGCGTAGCGGGGAGTGTGGTCAGCGCGGTCGTCGTCGGAGTCGATGGCGACCGCGCTGACGTCTCTTCCGGAGGTCTCCTCAAGGGGCGGCTCACGGACCTCGAGGGGGAAATGGTGGACGACACGCGGTTTCCCACGGTCATGTCTCATATTCACGAGTTGTGTTGAGACATTTACTGAAATCGTTTTCGCAATAACGTTTTGTGATGGCGAGATAGCGCAGCGAACAGGTGTCTATTGCGTCTTGATTCGCATGAACCTGTCTCCTATTGTGAGGCACCGATCCGCTGCGATGAGTTGGCATCTCCCTAGTCCCAGGGACCTCGGCGGTCGGTGATGAAGGAGTCGGTGCCCGATGGCACGTGCGCCTGAGAAATCGCCCCAGTCGCGGAACCGCGAACACACGCAGGACCATAACCACCGATATGCCGCCTTCGGCCGCGCTCGCGCGATTCGCACCGCCGCCCGCGGCCTGCTCGCCCTGGTGACGACGCTCACCGTCGGTGTGCTGCCCGCCGGCGTCGCGCACGCGACTCCCTCTGTGGACGAGATTGAGCGACAGATCGACCTGAAGTGGCAGCAGCTTGAGCCGGTCATTGAGGAGTACAACAAGGTACGCAGTCAGCTAAAGGTCAACAAGAAGAAGCAGGAGGAGCTGGAGAAGAAGATTCGGCCGCTGTCGTTGCAGGCCGAGATGGCGTCGTTCCGCATTGGCCAGATGGCCAATCAGTTCTACCGGACCGGTCCGACGTCGGACCTCAACGCGCTGCTCACGAACGGCTCGGCCAGCGCGTTGACCGAGCAGCTCACCTTGCTGAACCGGCTCAGCCGCCAGGAGAAGGCGCAAATCGCGAGCGTCACCGCCATCCGGGACAAATACGCCCAGGAGAAGCAGAAGCTCGACGAGCTGGTGGCCAAGCAGCAGAAGCAGGAAGCCGAGCTCGCGGAGAAGCGGAAGAAGATCGACGCGGAGATCAAGCAGCTCCAGCAGATGCGCATCCAGGCGTACGGCTCGACGACCTCGGGCGGCACGCTGCGCATCGGCCCCTGCCCGCCGATCTACCCGGGTGGTAAGGCCGGCATTGCGGTCAAGACCGCGTGCGCCCAGATCGGCAAGCCGTACGTCTGGGGCGCGACGGGTCCCAACGCCTTCGACTGCTCCGGCCTCACCCAGTACGCGTGGGCCGCGGCCGGCGTCTACCTCACCCACTACACCGGCGCGCAGTGGAACGAGGGCACGCCGGTGAGCCGCAGCGAGGCCCGCCCGGGTGACCTGGTTTTCTTCCGGGCTGACCTCTCCCACGTCGGCATCTACGTCGGCAACAACCTGATGGTGCACGCCCCCACCACGGGAGACGTGGTGCGGATGGCCTCGATCGACTCGATGCCGATCGCCGGTTTCCGCCGTCCGGGCTGAGCCGACCGCGGAACGTGTCGACATGGGCCCCTCGGCGGAGGGGCCCATGTCGTGTCACGGCGAGTCTGGGTGTGGGCCGCTCCCCCGTGGGCGAGCCGTCGTCACGGCATCGTCACGGCACAGGCCAGGTTTTCCAGTTCTGCCATGCCCGGCTCGGGGTGGGGCCGCGCTGCCCTTGATAGCGGGAGCCGTAGACCTCCGAGCCGTACGGGTGCCGGGCGGGGGAGGAGAGCCGGAAGATGCAGAGCTGCCCGATCCGCATGCCGGGCCAGAGGGTGATCGGGAGGTTGGAGACGTTGGACAACTCCAGCGTCACGTGTCCCGAGAAGCCAGGGTCGATGAAGCCGGCGGTGGAGTGGGTGAGCAATCCGAGCCGGCCGAGACTGGACTTGCCTTCCAAGCGACCCGC
>Ga0079224_100003826_pt1 | contig 19193 bp, 14 predicted proteins | sample Stecom2015_FD_80414 | JGI IMG/M metagenome (GOLD analysis project Ga0079224, IMG submission 80414) | Agricultural soil microbial communities from Utah to study Nitrogen management - Steer compost 2015 | ecosystem: Environmental > Terrestrial > Soil > Agricultural land | place: USA: Utah... | reverse complement strand
TCGTGACCATCTCGCTGGCCCACACCGCCGCCACGCCTGCGCACCCCCGCGCCGTGCGTCATCGCCAGGAACTGCGGGTTTATCCGGACGGGCATATCGAATTTTCCAATACGTTTGTCGCCGACAAGCGCCTGCCCGATCTGCCGCGTCTTGGCGTGGGCATGGTGTTGCCTGCCGGATTCGAGGACCTGCGCTGGTATGGCCGCGGGCCGCACGAAAACTACCGCGATCGCAACCGCTCCGCCATGGTCGACCTGCATGCCTCCACCGTGGCGGAGCAATACGTGCCCTACATCCTGCCTCAGGAGCACGGCAACCACACCGACGTGCGTTGGCTCGAGTTGCGGTCCCGCTTTGCCGGACTGCGCGTCGACGCCCGTGGACCGCTGGAGTTTTCCGCCAGTCACTTCACCGCGGAGGATCTTTTCAAATCGACCCACACTCACCAGCTCACGCCTCGCGCCGAGACTTTCCTCAATCTCGACTGCCTGCATTCTGGTGTCGGCACCGGCAGTTGCGGGCCGGCGACATTGCCGCAATACTGTGTTCAGACCGGCCGCCATGACTGGGCCTGGACGCTGACGTTTTTACCCCCTGATCGCGTTTAGTCCGCTCACCCCAATGATTGACAGCACCTTCCATCGCCATCTGGCACCCGCCGGCGAACACCGCCGGGGCTTCGCGTTGCTGATCACCATAACGCTGGTGGCGTTCCTGGTGCTGATTTTGGTTTCTCTGGCCACGCTCACGCGCGTTGAAACCAAGATCGCCGACAACAGCCGGCAACTTTCGCAAGCCCGGCAAAATGCGCTGCTCGCGCTCAACGTCGCGCTGGGTCAGCTGCAGCAGGCCGCCGGTCCCGACCAGCGCACGACCGCGCCCGCCGTGTTGGGCGAGGGGGCGATCGCGGTCATGGCCGCCAACGCAGCAGACAACGGATTGGGTGCCACGACCAATGGCACCCGCTACTGGACCGGGGTGTGGGGTAACAAGAGCACGCCCGAGTCGATTTTTACCGAGTCTTCCAAGCCCGTGCTGCTCAACTGGCTGGTCAGCGGCAACAACGCCACGCCCGCGCCGGTTGTCGCCGCCGACGGCCACATCACCAGCCCGACCGCGGCGGCCACGCCCGCCTACACTCCGGCCGCGTCGGTGACCGATGCGGATGGCGCGGTGCTGTCCTCCGTCGTCACCGCGACCACTCCGCTGCGCGTGAACAACACGCAGGCCGCGTTGCTGCTCGGGCCGGGCACCGCCGGCACCGAAGTCGGCGACTACGTGGCCGCGCCCCTGATCGATGTCGAAGCGGATCAGCTTCCCGGGGTTGTCGGAACCCAGCGCATCGGCCGTTTCGCCTGGTGGGTGGGCGACGAAGGCGTGAAGGCCAAATATAATCTGGCCGATCCCTACATCACCAACGCCACCCCCGACGACAAGGATACCGCCGACAGCCGCCAAAGCCGCTACCGCCTGCTCGCCGCGCAACGCAACGGTATCGAGGCTATGACGGTCTTTGGTGACGCCAACTATCCCTTGGCCGCGACGCCCCCGACGGATCCACTCTACAAGGGGGTGGCCAACACGATCACGCCAAACAACATGCGCCTCGCATCGCCCGCGGTGGACCCGGCGAATCTCAAAAAGAGCACGCGCGACCTGACCACCTGGTCGTATGGCGTGCTGGCCGACTCGCAGTTTGGCGGTCTGCGTCGCGACCTGACCTTCCACCTCGACGCCCGCTCCGGGGATACCTTTCTCGACGGTCGCAACATCCTTCCCGACGGGTCGACACCGGTGTCTGATTTCTCTGGGAGTCTCTATTCGGCGTTTCCCTCGCTGTGGTCCGAAGCGACCAACAAGGGCGGGCGTGGTTTTACCACGCTGAACCTCAGTCCGCGTCTCGGGCCCAAGTGGGATCAGCTGAAATCATTTTACAGGATGGCCTACGACGAGCCGACCGCGCTCGAGGTCAAGCCACCGGTAGATGTCGACGCCAACCCCGTCATCGTGCAGTCCGCCGTTACTCCAGTGATTGTGGAGGCACGCATGCTCTTCGCCGTGGAGGCCGGCCCCAAGATCGGCACATCGCTGATACTTATACTGGGCAATCCCTACAGCCGTCCATTGAAGGCCTCGCAAGGTCTCAATCTGCGCATCACCCACCATCCGTTTCGCTACGACAGCAACTGGTGGGGCGAGGAACTCGGTCTGATCTGCAATTACGTTGATCCCGCCACGGTGTCTCCCCGCAAGATCAGCAGCGTCTTCACCCGGCGGCGGGGCAACCGCAGCAAAAACCACAGTGCTCTGCCCTCGTCCCCGCCCTTGACTGGCGACTACGCGAGCGGTCGTTACTTTCACTCGTATTACCCAATTCTGAAGTTCCGCGCGGCTCCGGGCGCCAACGCGCCGGTCGATCCGGATGCCGGTCACCCCGGGTTGCTGGATGAAGTGGTTTTTCAAATACCTCCGGGCGTGCTCGATCTGCCTCCGGGCGTGACCAAGGCCTATCGGATCAAAGAGGGGGCGACGCTGCCGGACGAGGCCATCGAGGGTATCGACATGACGGTGGTTCCGCTGGAGGAGATGAGCGATTCGCTGCCCACGTATTTTGTCCAAAACTGCGACCCTTACTATGTCAGCGACGCGTCCTTGTGGAGCTATCAGGCGGGGGGCTTTTTCCAAGGCTGTCTGAACATCACCAGTGATCGCGGCGCCTGGGGAACCTCCCAGGACTTCACCCTGACTTTGCCCGGGAAGCCCGCTTCGCAGGTTTCCCAGCTGAGCTTGGGCGGTCCGGTCAACACCAGGGGCAGCACCGGCGTTCCAAATTACGAATATTTCGATTCTATCTTCGGCTTCGATCCCTATCCGGTGTCCGGCATGATCATGAAGCGTGATTTTGGGCCCAGCTCATTCTCCAACGATGCCGTGATCACCCCTTATGGCGGTTTGAATCTGACCGGAATCCATTCGGGGGGCTACAACTACAACGTGCCTGGAAACAGCAATCCCTATCCGGGTTTCAGCGAATCCTTTCTCACCGCCAACGCCGGCACTGCGAACACCGAGACGAACTTCACGACCGGGCTTGATCCGTCAAACGCCGTGCAGGCCGTCTGGGGACAGGGTGAGACGGGCTCGCCGACGCGTATCAGTCCCGCCGGCCGGCTCATTTTGCGCGACGCCCCGGCCGCCTACTCGGCCGACGAGGCTGCGCTCTTCTCGGTCGGCCAACTGCAACATGCCGATCTGACCGCCACCGATGAGGCCCTTGTGTCTGGATATCAAACCGGCAACGCCGTGGGCAACTCATGGTATTCGTTCGTGGTTCCGCGCGCAGCCTCGGTGAGTGATCCGATCAATAACTGGCGCGCCTTTCGATACAGTAACTTCAGTGACAACAGCGCCCCGGGCGACAGCCCCGTCTATCCCGGCTACGTGCCAAATTTGCCCAAGACCACGCAGATCAGGAATCACGATCTTAGCTACCTCTTGAACGCAGCGCTCTGGGACTCGGTGTTCTTTTCCACGGTCCGCCCGGCCGCGGGCAGCGACGCCACGCCGGCGCCTAAGCCGGCCAACCGCCGCCTGAACTGGGTCGGTTCATCACCCACGCTTGGCGAACTTCGCGGCAGCGATGCGTCTGAGATCATCACCAACCCCGGTGCACTCGGCGCGGGAGAAAACGGTCGTGCCCCGGCCGCCTGGATGTTGAACAACGGTTCCTTCAACGTTAACTCCACGTCGGTCGAGGCGTGGAAAGCGGTGCTGACCGGACTGCGCGGCCTGGCCGCCAATGCCACCGCCGCGGCGGATACCTCGGCCACGCCCTTTGCGCGCACCATCCGGCAGGTCGGCGGGGCGCAGACTGTGCTGTCCACCGGCGTGGACGCGCTCAACGACACCTATGACGGCTACCGCTCCCTCACCGATACGCAGATTGCCACGCTGGCCACCGGCATCGTGGACCAGGTGAAGGCCCGCGGTCCCTTCCTCTCGCTTTCGCAATTCGTCAACCGTCGCCTCACTCCGGCCGCCACGTTCGGCGATCCCGTCGGCGACACCGGCATCGCCGGCGCCATCCAGCGCGCCATCGACCTGACGGACATCAACCTGCCTCTGCTCAAGGCCGCCAAGCTGGACAAGACCGGGAGCGAAGTTGTCTACGTGGAAGATTCCAAGATGCCGACCGGGGACACCTCGGGCATGGGTTATTATCAGGGGGCGCCCGGCTGGTTGACCCAGGCCGACGTGTTGCAGGCGATCGCTCCTTCGCTCTCGGCGCGGTCCGACACCTTTGTCATCCGCACCTACGGCGAGGCGATTGATCCGCTGGATTCGCCCGCCGCCCCCGCCGATCCCACGGTCATCTCCCGGGCCTGGTGCGAGGCGGTCGTGCAGCGCATGCCCGACTACGTTGACGACTCGGTCAACCCCACCGTGCTCCCGGCCGCCGCCGGTGCGGAAAATCAAAACTTTGGCCGCCGTTTCCGCATCGTATCCTTCCGCTGGCTTTCTCCCGATGAGATTTAACTGTATCCTATTTTTCGTTACACTCGCCGTTGTCTCCGGTCTGCCGATCTTCGCCGCTACCGAGCCCGAGAAACCACCGGTTTCCTTTCGCGCCGTGGCTTGGAATCGAGAGATTCCCGACGCCTTCTATGAGGTCGCCGGAAAGCGCCGCGCGTTGTCGCTGCATCGCGGCGCGATTTCCGCGGAGCAGACCTACGAGGGCAGCCCTCAATTGACTTTGTTTGAGGAGGTCACTGCCGAGGACGGCCAGGTCAAAAAGGAGCCGCTGACCAGCTTCCGGCTCAATCCTCCTCCGGTCAAAAATCTGGTGGTGGTGTGGGTGGACAAGTCGGGCGCCTGCCAGTCGGTCGTGTTGGCTGACGACCCTTCCACGCTTCCGCTGGGGAATGCCCGTTTCGTCAACATCACCAGATACCGCCTGGCCATCAACAGCGGCGCCTCGACCTACACGGTCGAGCCGGGCGCCTCCCAGTTGATCGCCGCGCCCAAGGGCGGACTGGGCATCAAGATAGCCGTGCAGATGGAGACCAACGGCGTCTGGAAGCTGGCCATGATGAACTCCGTGCGCGTGCGTCCCAACAGCCGGGTAACCGTGTTCATCGCCGATCCCTCGACTCTGGCGACCGCACCCGAGGATGCGGACAAGGAAATCGTCAAGCAACCGCTCGACCTCTTCGTGGTCACTGATCGGGTCCCGACGGCAAAGGCTCCCTGAACGTATTTGCATGGGCGACGATTCACGGAGGTTTCCGAAGTTGTGAGCGTGGTCGGAATCATTATCCATTTCAAACATGTCCACCGCTCTTACTCCCGGTCGTGTTTCCCTGCACCGATGGTCCAGCCTGCAAAACGAGTTGCTCTGGACCTATGACGGCCCGGTTGCAGAGGAGTCGCTGCACACGACCTCCGACCACAGCAAGGGCTACTGGGCGTGGTTGCTGCGCAAGGGTTCCGTCGAGGTTTGCTCGGAGGGCAAGACATGGAAGGCCAAGACCGGACAGTGGATGATCTCGCCGCAGAGCACGTCGACCCAGACGTTTTCGCCCGACGCCCACATCCTTTCCATTCACTTCGAGAGTCACTGGCCGACGGGACAGAACCTGTTCCTTGATCCCGATGCCTGCGTGTTTGCCGATGCCGACCATCCGCGCCTGGCCAAGACCGGCACGCAGCTGTGCCGGCTGGTCAACCGGCACTTCCCCGACGTGCGTCGCCAGCTCTCGCTCTCGATGTCGGACTACGACGTGTTCATGGGCTTTCAAAAGCTGTTCAACCAATGGCTCATGGACTTCAAGACGGTGTGGGTCTCGCTCGGCCGCGGCCTGTCGGAGGCCGTCGAGTGCGACGACCGGTTGCTGCGCTCCGTGCAGTGCATCTGTGAGAGTCCCATGCAGGACGGTTTTCCCGCGGACAAGCTGCAGCGTGAAAGCAGCCTGGGTCGCGCCCATCTTGACCGCCTGTTCTACCGCGAGTTCGGCATGACCACCCGCGAGTATTGGGAAAAACTCCGCGAGGAGGCCGCGTTGCGCAGCCTCGAGTCGGTTTCCATCTCGATCAAGGAGATCGGCTACAACCTCGGGTTCAAGCAGGCCTCGCATTTCACCAAGTGGTTCTACCGGCGCACGGGCAAGACCCCGCGCGATTACCGCGAGCAGGCCGACGACCATCGCCTCCAGTGAGGCCGGCGCCGCCGTCTCCCTTTTCCTTCCCGCATGAGCACATCCCGCACGTCATTCTCCGTCCACCTCACTGCCCGCGACAGCGGCGCTCGGTTGCTGAAGCTGCCGGACGTCGCGTCCTGTGATCCCGCGGAGGTCCCGCTTTCCCTGGCCACGGTGTCGATCGACGATCGCCTCCTTTTTCAGGAGATCGAGGGCTTTGGCGGTGCTTTTACCGAGGCCATGACCGTGACGCTGGACAAGATGCCGGCGGAGCGCCGCGAGGAGGCCCTGCGCGCCTATTTCGATCCGGCGACGGGCCACGGCTACAACTTTTGCCGCGTGCACATGGGCAGCTGCGACTTCGCGCTGGGCAACTACGCACATTGCGACACGCCCGGCGACCATGCGTTGGTGACTTTTAACATCGACCGCGACCGGGAATCCCTGTTGCCGGCCATCAAGCGCGCGCAGGAGATCCCCGGCGGCTTCAAGCTGCTGTCCTCACCTTGGAGTCCTCCCGCGTGGATGAAGACGAACGATCAGATGAACCGTGGCGGCAAGCTCAAGGCCGACTGCGGCGATGCCTGGGCGGGTTGTTACGCGAAGTTTATCCAAGCCTACGCGGCCGAGGGCGTGCCGATCTGGGGCACCACCGTGCAGAACGAACCGGCGGCCGTGCAGCCCTGGGACTCCTGCGTGTATACGCCGGAGGACGAGCGTGACTTCGTGCGCGACCACCTGGGGCCGGTGTTGGACCGTGCCGGCCTCGATGACGTGAAGATCGTCGTGTGGGACCACAATCGGGATCACGTTTTTGAGCGGGCGCGGGTGATCTTCGACGACCCCGAGGCATCCCGCCGGGTGTGGGGCGCGGGCCTGCATTGGTATTCGGGCGACACCTTCGACAACCTGCAGAGCGTGCACGAGCTCTGGCCGGATAAAAAACTGCTCTTCACCGAGGGTTGCCAGGAAGGCGGTCCGCATCACGGCTCCTGGCTCACCGGCGAGCGCTATGCGCACGCGATGATCGGCGACTTCAACCACTGGGTCACCGGCTGGATCGACTGGAACATGGTGCTCGACGAGACCGGAGGCCCCAATCACGTGGGCAACCTGTGCAGCGCGCCGATCCTGGCCGACACCCGCACCGGCGAGCTGCATTACCAGAGCTCCTATTTCTACATCGGGCATTTCTGCCGCTTCGTGAAACCGGGCGCGCGTCGCATCGCCTGCTCCGCCGCGAAGGACGATCTCGAGGCTGTCGCCTTCCGCAATCCCGACGGTTCACTGGTCACGGTGGTGCTCAACCGCAGCGAGACGCCGCGCGATTTCGTCCTGAAGACCCCGCGTGGCTGGGCCCGTTTGCGCGCCGGCCATCGTTCCATTCAAACCATCGTGCAGGCGTCCTGATCGGACGGGCCCAACGGTGCAGACAAGGGGCGCCCTGAGCGGCCCTTGTCATGGCAGACGCTGCGTGCCGCTGTTAGTTGCTCGGAGCGGGCAGAGCCCGCCAGACCACACTTTCCTTCGAGAAGGGCGGGGCCAGCTTCGACGAGCTCACGGCCGGGGTGTCATAGGGGGCCAGTTGGAAAACCGGGAAGAGGGGCAGGCCGTCCTTCATGCCGTAGGACTCGCCGCGCTTTTCGATCAGCAGGAAGCAGTCGAAGGTAAAGCCGCCGCGCTCACCGATGAGGATGTCGATGTCCACAATCTGGCCTTCACGCAGGTCGATCCAATCGCCGGCGACGAGGCGTCCGCTGCCGGCGACCCGGCCGGGTGGCTCGGGGGATTTCCAGCCGGTGCGCGGCGTCAACACCTGCTCATGGTTGGAGACCAGCACGGTCTTGCGGTTGATGGCGACGGCACACACTTCACCGCCATAGCCCCAAAAACGCCAGGATCCGCCGCTGGGTGCCGAGACTTTGCCTTTGTAGTGGATCAGCCATAATTCGGGGGCGATTTCCTTTTCCTGGCCGAACGCCTTCGGGCCTTCCGCGGCTTTGAGCAGGGGGATGAAAATTTGGGTGGTGAAGATGGGGTCCTTGCCGGAGTAGTAGCGATTTAGCACGGTGCTGTCCCATCGTTTGTAGAGGTATTCGTCCACGACCTTGCCGTAGCCGGGGAGGTCCATGCCCGTGGGTTTCCGCTGCGGGGTTTGCTTCAAGTCGTAGAGGCGGCCGATGAGCGATCCGCCCGACTGCGAGGCATCACGAAAGCCAAAGGCCGGCATGATCGGGCCCTTCAGCGAGGGACCGGCGCCAAAGCCCGCCGAGGTGGAGCCGGCGTCGAGCGCGGAGGATGCTGATGGACCGCCCGAGGCGGGCATGAAGGGCATGTCGGGCAGGGCCACGGCGGCGCTGGGCGAGTCGACCGAAAGACGTTGGTTGAGCGTCTCCAGGCGTGGTTGTGTCGGGGCCATCCTCACGGGGTGACTGACCTCGGCGGTGCCGCCGTCGCCGCCGCGAAACTGGGCCTTGCGTTGGGTTTGCACGCTGCTGACGACCCACACGGTGGCGAAGCTGAGCACGATGACGTGGATCACGATGCTGATGAGCATCGAGCCCGCGCCGAGGCGCTTGAAATAACGGATGAACCAATTCTGGGAGTCGCTCATGGCTCGGTGGGGTCAGAAGCCGTCGTCCACCGTGAAGGTGACGTTGTCGATGGTGGCGGCGGCGAGGGCGTTGAGCACGTCGATGGTGCGGTAGTAGGGGGCCTTGGGATCGCTGGCGATGGTGACGAGCAGCTTGGTTTGGGCGTTGTCCGAGTTTTGCTTCAAGCGCATCAGGGTGTTGGTGAGCGCGGGCAGCCCGGAGTCGCCCGGGGTGTCAAAGGGCGCGTCGTTGAGCAGCACCTGGCCGCTGGCCTCGATGGCGATGGTCTGCTCGTCGGGGAAGTCGACGGACGCCGAGGTGGTCGCGTTGCCGGGGAGCTTGGTGTTGAGCTCGGCCTCGATTTTGATCGCGGCGGTCAGCGACATGAAGAACACGAGCACGACGAACACGACGTCGATCATCGGCGCGATCTGGAAGCCGAGCTCGGGCATGGCCTCGGAGTGTCGTCGTTTGCGATGTCTGCTCATGTCGGTTTAGCGGGGGGCGGCCGCGAAGGTGATGTCGGCGATGCCGGCCGAGGCGGCCGCGGCCATCGCGAGGGAGATTTTCTCGGCGGGCACCATGCGGTCGCCGCGGATCACGAGGCGGTAGTTCTCGGCGTTGCGTTTGCGCTCGGCGAGGATGGGCACGACCGACTCGAGCTGTTGGTAGGGCGCGTCCTCAAACACGTAGGTGACGGACTGTTTGGCGGCGTCCCAGCGGACGTTGATGATGGATTGGTCGCGGGCGCTTTCCTGTTTGGAGGCGTTGGGAGCGACCGGCAGCGAGATGGATTTGTCCACGCGGGCCACCTGCTTGGTGATGCTGCTCATGAAGAAGATGAGCAGCACCAGCAGCACGTCGATCATCGGTGCGATCTGGAATTCCGGCTCCTCGCCATCGCCTGTGCCTCCTCCGGCCATGATGGTGTGGGGGCGGGGTTCAGGCCGACGCCGGGGCGGCGGCGGGTTCGCGGCGGGGCATGGCCGGGACAAAGGCGTCGGCCTCGAGGCGCACGCCCTTCAGGTGTTCGTAGGGCAGGTGGTGGAAGATCGCGTTGATCTGCACCTGCAGGTGGCGGAACCCGGCGGAGATGCGGTTGCGCATGACGTAGTAGAAGGCGAACGCGGGGATGGCGACGACGAGGCCGCCGCCGGTGCAGACGAGCACGTGACCGATGGCTTCCGAGAGTTTTGACGGATCACCGACACCCGAGGAGCCCAAGGTGTCGAAGGCTTGGATCATGCCGAAGACGGTGCCGGTGAGGCCGACCATAGGCGTGATCACGCCGATGACGGAGAGGTAGCTGATGCGTGAGTTGAACACTCCGCGGCAGCGTTCGGTTTCCTCAAAAATGGCGTCGTCGGTGGCGTCCTTGCCGAGGCCGATCTTGGTGAAGGCGGCCGCGGCGACCTCGCCGAATACCGAAGAATCCTGCGCGGCGGTGCCGGCGGCGTAACCGTAGTGCCCGTTGATCAGGTGGTCGCGCACCGCCTGCACGCTGGCCGATGGCACCAGTTTTTCGCGGCGGGTGCGCATGAAGCCGTCGATGATCAGCCAGAACATGAAGACCGATGACAGGAAAAGGATCCCCATGAAGAAGGGGCCCGCCAGCATGATCTTGTCGAACAGGGTCTTGGTTTCCGCGAGGGCAACGGTGTTGGCGTCGGCCTCCTGGGCGATGGCGGCGGGGATGAGGACAAGGGCCGCCAGAATCGATCCATAACGCAGGGGGGCGGTTGATTTCGGAGCCGGTGAGGGCGCGAGGTGCAGTGGTTTCATAATCGGGTAAGGTTTAGTTTTGGAGTGTGGCCGCCTCGGCCGATTCGGGGAAACGGGTCAGCAGGGTGTGGGTCAGGACCTCGGCCCGGCTGTCTTCGCCCAGCTTGCGGTAGGCGCGGATCGCACCGAGGAGCGCGGCGGGCATGCGGCCGGTTTGATCGGGGTGGAAAACGGGCACGCGAAGGTAGGCGAGTAGGGCGTCCTCATCGTGTCCGGCCTGAGCGGCCAGCTTGCCCTTGATGATCGTGAGCTCGGCCAGTCCGTCGTCGTCGGTGATGCCGTCCTCGATCTCCTTGAGACGTGCGCGGGCCTCGTTGGTCCGGCCGGAGCCGGAGAGGTGGTCAATCAGCGCGAGCTCAGCCTGGAGCAGGTCGCCGGCTGGAGACTTGGCCTGACGCATGAGCTCCAGCATGACCTCCACGTCGATGTCGCGGCCGAGCCGGGCAAGCGCGGTCGCCTTGATGACGGCGGCGTGGCTCCACCAGGAGCCGGCGATGAGGCGGAAGGGATTTTGCGCGTTCAGCTGCGGCTCGATTTTTCGCAGAGCCGAGGCAAACTTGCCGGCGGCTAGGTCGGCCTCGGCGGCGGCGATGGCGGGCGGCTCCGGCCAGTCCATCCGCTGGATCGTGGAGATGGGATGGATAAAGGCACCGGAGACCTGGGACGCGCCGTTCGTCTTGATGGGCACGATGATGTTGTCCCCTTCGATGCGCGCCTCGGGCAGCGATGCCTGTTGTCCGTTGGCAAAGTAAAAGGTCTGCGCGCGGGCGCTGCCTCCGGTGAGCAGGAGGGTGAAAACCAGCGAGGGAATGATGCGTCGGCGGTTCATGGGGCGGAGGGAGCGATGGCCTGAAGGCGTTCGCGGGCGGTGGCGATTTCCGCACGCGTTTGCAGGCTTTCGTTGCGCAGCATTTCACGATACGTCGCGGCGGCTTCGTCGTTTTTGCCCAGGGCTTCGAAGGCGCGTCCGCTGGCGAGGTAGGACTTGGCAACCCACTCGGTGTGGCGGACCTGACTGACGAAGACGCGCTGGAAAAACGCGATGCCCTTGGGCAGGTCGCCTTGGCGCACCGCGATTTCGCCGAGGTAGTAGAGGCTGAGGGCGGTGGGCTCGCCCCGCCAGGCCTTGGCGCCGGCGACGACTTCAAAGAGTTTGGCGGCCTCGTCGAGGTGGCCGAGTGCGAGGTGCGCGCGGGCCTGCCCGACGGTGGCTTCGCGCTGCCGGTGGAGGCCACCGGCCTTTTCGAGGGCATCGTTGTAGAGGGCGAGGGCGTCGGCGGGTTTATCGCGGTCGAGGGCGATGTCGCCGAGTCCGACGTAGGCGTGGTCGCGGTAATCGGAGTTGGGAAAGCGTCCGAGCATGGCCTTGAAAAAGGCGCCGGCGCGCTCGGTGTCGCCGGCCTGCGCCAGGGCTTCCCCGGTTGAGGCAAGCAGAGGGGCGCTCATTTTTTCGGGCGGCAGTTCGCGGCCGATGCGCAGCATGATTTGATCGGCTTCGTCGCGTTTGCGGGTGAAGCCGAGCAGGCTGGATTCGTAGTAGCCGAGACGCGCGGCAACGAGCGGAGCGGTCTTTTGCGTTTCGTCGAGTTTCAGCCTGGTCAGGAGTTCCTCCGCCGACTCGGAGGCCGGGATGTTTCGTTTGCGCGCACGGATTTGCGCCATCAGTTCGAGGATTTTTTCGACGTCCCCGTTGTCGGCGTTGTCGATCTGGCGTCCCACGCTGTCGGCGAGAAAGTTCCAGGCCTCGTCGAGCCGGCCGGCGCGGGCCTGGGCGCGGGCGACCCAGTAATACCAGCCCATCGCTAGGCTGCTTTCGGGCTGGCGCTGGATCTGGGCGGAGAAGACGTCCACCAGTCGCGTCCAGTCCTTCTGTTGTTCGATCAGGCGGGCGGCCTCGTCGAGCGCGTAGCCGAGCACCTCGTCGCTGAGGGCGGCGCTGGCGGCGCGCAGGTAGGTGTCGATGGCGGCGGCGTTTCGATTGAGCGTCTTCTGGACGTCGGCCTTGAGCGAGATCACCTGGGCCAGCAGGGCGTCGCCGGGGAAGCGTTTTTCCCAGGCTTCGCATGCCTTGATGGTTTCCTCGTATTCCTGAAACGCGAACTGGCAGACCGCGAGCCGGTAGGAGGCGTCGGCAATGTAGGTCCCCGACGGATACGCCTTCACGTAGGCCTTGATGGCTTTCTCGGCCTTGGCGTAGCGGTCGGCGTCGGTGATGTCCAAAAACCAGCTGACGGCGGAGCGGTAGGCGGCGGCCTCGACGAATTCACCCTTGGGGAAGTCCTTGGCGTAGCGGTCGAACATCTCGCGGGCGCCGGGCCACTTGCCGGCGTCGAACCGGGTGATGCCCAGCTGGATGATCGCCGCGGCGAGCAGGTCGTCCTTGGCGTGTTCGACCGCGGTGCCGAAAAAGAACTCGGCCCGTTCGTTGTCATCGAGTTTCAGCGCGTTCTGTCCTCCGACAAAGGCGACCTCGGCGACGAAGGGACTTTCGGCAAAGCGGGTAAGGAAGTCCTGGCAGAGTCGCAGGACATCGGCGGGACGGGCGGCGGCCTGCCGGGCGTAGATCAAGCCACGCAGGGCGTAGCTCAGGTCGGGCGCGTCCGGGAAGCGGACGAGGATCTCGTTGTAAACGACGATGGCTTCCCAGGGTTGATCCAGCTCCAGGTGGCACTGCGCCTGACGGAGCAGGCGGGGCAGGTCGAATGAGGAATTGGTTTCGATGCTTTCGAGGGCCGCGGTGGCGTCCTTGAGCCGGGCGGCGAGAGAGTCGCGGTTGGCCGCGGTGGCGGATCCGAGTCCGGCGGAGCCGCTGATGGCGGTCGCCTGTCGGACGAGGTTGGCGAGTTCGTTCACCCGGGCGCGCTGCCGCTCCAGAATCTGATCGCGCCAGGGGGCGGTCTGCAGAAGCGCGAGTGCCTCGACGGCGCGGTTCTCGGCCAGCAACAAGTCGGACAGTTCCAAGGTGAGACCGAGCAAATTGGGATAATTGTCGATTCCCTGTGTGCCGGTGAGGCTGCGCAGGCCGCGCAGGGACTCAATTGCGGCCAGTGCTTCCGGCACCTGTCGGGCGTTGATCAGCGCGCGGGTGAGGCCGGCGCGCGCATCGTTGAGCTGGGCGCCGTTCGGGTAGTATTGCAGGTAGAGACGGAAGGCGGCGATGGCACCGTCGTTGTCGCCCTGACGCAGTTTGGCGTTGGCGATCGTGTAGTAGACCGGTTCCAGCGCGGGACCGGGTTTGGCCTTGGCGATGATTTCCGAAAAACGGGAGATGGTGCCGGCGTAGTCTCCCTTGGCGTAGGCGGTCGCGCCTTCGTTGAACAGCTGCTCCAACGAGCCGCCCGTCTGCGCGGAAGCGCCGGTGAACAGCAGGCAACCGAGCGCAAAGACCAGCACGCGTTTCAGCGGGGGGCGGTCTTGAATGCACAACAAGGGAGTCATCGATCTTTTAACGGGGAGGAAAGGGCATGCTCGAGCGTTCAAGGCGTCAGCCATGGCTCATCGCATGCGGGGTAGTCTGGACCCAAAATTGTTGGGTGACCCCATGGGGCAGGCAAGGGACAGGGGTTGTCGCAATTGGCTTAAGGGTTACCCTTTTTCTACTTTTAGACCTGGCTGGCTGCGCCGATAATACGTCACCAATCCTTCGCGGGTGGCGGGTTTCTCCCGCCGTGGCCGGCTTTGCGGATGTCGGAGAAGGTCTTCGGTTTGCCGGGCTCGGGTTCGCCTTCGCCCTTGGGCTTGTCCTCGGGTTCGCCGGGCGTGCCTTTTTCGTCGTCGCCGGGTGTGGGAGTGGGGGGCGGCGGTGGCGGGGGCGTGCCGCCGCCCATGGCCTCGAGCATGGCCTGAAGCTTTTCGGCCAGCTCGCGGACTTCGTCGGCCACGGGCTTGATGCGTTGCGGGTCCATGCCGGCCGCGGCGGATTGGTTGAGGGCTTCGTCGGCCTTGCCCAGGCGCGCGAGTGCGGTGCGGATTTGCTGGGCGCCGGGTTTGGGGTTGCCCGCGATGGTTTGCTTGGCCGCGTCGAGCTCGGCCTGACCCATGAGCAACAAGACCTCGGCCAGTCGCGGCACGAGCACGGCGAGTTGTTCCTGCGCGTGGAGATTGTTGGGGTTCACCTCGAGCACTCGCTGGAAACGGCTGATGGCTTGCGTAAGATTGGCGGCGATGCTGCCGGGGGACTTGGCCTGGTCGGCGGCGGCCACGAGCGCGTCGCCATCGGCGGTGGCGGTGATCTCGATCTGCGCGCGGATTTCTCCGAGCAGGGTGACGGCCTGCTGGTTCTCGGGATCAAGCGAGAGCGCCTCCATGACGCGGTCTTCGGCGGAGCCGAGCATGCCGAGCTGATTGGAGAGCTTGGCGATCTGCATCGCGGCGGCGAACTCCTCGCCGCCCTGTTTCACGAGCATGCCGGCGAAGCCCGTCTGGCTGTCCTTGAGAAAGGCTTGGGCACGGGGATCGTCGGGGCTGAGATTGTAGGCCGCGTTGGCCATGTCGTGGGCGTCGCGCAGGGGCACGTAGGCCCACTTGTATTTGCTGTTTTCGCTGTTGCGCCGGCCCTCCTCGAGCTTGGCGCGCCCGGCCTCGACGATGTTGCCGACCAACAGGGAGCGGGTCTCGACGTCGCGCTTGACGGCGGTGGCGCGGCTCGGGTCGCGGGCCAGGATTTGTTCGAGGGCGCCGAGGGCCTTTTGCAACACGCGGCGCTGGGTCCAGTTGTCGCCGATCTTGGCGGCGTAGGCGAGTTGCTCGTCGGCCACGGTCTCGAGGGCGTCGAGGTAGACGCCTTCGGTGATCTTGCTGTTTTTGCCGAGACCGCGTCCGTCGGCCGAGGGGTTTTCGTAGGCGTCGAGCGCGCGCTCGAACTCGACCGCGGCGCCGGCCTCGCTGCCCTCGGCGAGCTTGGCTTCGCCGAGGCGGGCATGGGTGTTGCCGAGCAGCAGCAACGCGCGGGAGCGCACGCTGTCATCGGGCAGTGCGAGGGTTGTTTCCAGGACCTTGACGGCTTCGTCGTAGTCCTTGGCGGCGTAGGCGGCGACGCCGAGGTTGTAGAGGATGTAGGGATCGGTCGGGTTGAGCTCGGCCAGTGTTTTCAGCTCGGCCATGGCCTCGGCGGCTTTGCCGGCCCTGATGAGCTTTTCGTAGTGTCCGGTGTCGAAGGTGGGGATGGCCTTGGTCGGCGCGGGTTCCTGCGCCTTGGCGGAGTCGGGCAGGGCCAGCGCGGCGACCAGCAGTGCGAGCGCGGGGAGCGCGGCGGTGGTCCGGACGCGGCGGGCCGGGATCAGCCGGGCGGTAAAGCGTTCGGCGATGAAGCAGAGCAGCGCGAGCAGCACGGGCAGCACGAACCACTCCTGGTAGTCGGTGGCTTCGATCACGCGGGTCTCGCGCAGGAGGCGGTCGAGTTGCTCGGTCTGCAGTTTTTGCAAAGCGTCGGGGCTGTCACCGAGAGACTGAAACGCGCCGCCGCCGGCGCTGGCGATGGCCCGCAGCATGGCGGTGTCGAGTTTTGAGTGGATGCCGACGCCGTAGCTGTTGCGCACCTCGCCGCCGATGCGGCCGTTTTGCACGATGTTGGGCACCTTGCCGCCGGCGATGGTGCCGACGCCGAGCGTGTAGATGCGGATGCCGTGGCGCTGGTAGGCCTCGGCGGCCTTGGCGAGGGGGTTGCCCTCGTGGTTCTCGCCGTCGGTCACGAGGATGAGCGCGCGGCTCGGGCTGGTGGAGCGGGCAAAGACATCGATGGCCGTCTGGATGGGATTCTCCAGGTTGCTGCCGCCGACGCCGGTGGGGTTGGCCGATTCGAGCATGGTCGCGACGGCGGCCTGGTCGCTGGTGAGCGGGATCTGCAGGAAGGAGTCGCCGGCGAAGAGGATGAGGCCGATGCGGTCGTTGGCGCGTCCGCGGACCCAGTGGAGCAGGGCGGCGCGGGCGGCCTCGAGGCGGCGTGGCGGCAGGTCGGGCGTGAGCATGCTCTTGGAGACGTCGAGGGCGACGAGCACGTCGATGCCCTCGCGCTCGGCCTCGACGTTCTGCGGGCCGACGAGCGGACGGGCGAGCGCGACCAGACCCAGGGCCATGCCGAGGACGAGCAGAACCTGGGCGGCGGTGCGCGCGGTCTCCTGCCGCGAGCGCAGCATGGCGTCGGTCTCGGCGAAGGTGGTGAACTGCGCCAGGCGGCGTCGCCGGATGCGGCGCGACCAGAAATGCAGTCCCAGGCCGATCAACAGCACGACCGGCAGACCCCAGAGCAGATGCGGATGGAGAAAGATCATGGCAGTCGTATCCAGAATGTGGAGGCGGCGATCAGTTCGATCAGCACGAGGGCGAGCGCGGCGGCCAGCGGCCAGGCGTAGAGCTCGTTGTAGAGCCGGGTCTGGGGAGCGTCGATGCGGTCCTTTTCCATGCGGTCGATCTGGCGGTAGATGCGTTGAAAGGCCTCGGCGCTGGACGCGGAGGCGGAGATGCCGTCGGCGGTGCGGGCGGTCTTGGCCATGAGCCCGGAGCCGGCCTGCGAGCGGGTCAGCTCGGTGAAGCTCATGACCTGAATGGTGTGCACGCGGATGCCTTCTTTGCGGGCTTTCTCGGCGGCCTCGACGGGATCGCTGCCGCGGTTGTTGAAACCGTCGGAGACGACGATCATGACGCGGGACTTGGCCTTGCTCTCCTTGAGGATACGGACGCCCTCGAGCATGCCGTCGCCGATGGCGGTGCCGGCCTGCAGGCGGATCTGGCCGAGGACCTCGGGCAGCCAGCTGGCATCGGTGGTGAGCGGCGCGAGCAGGAAGACGCTGCCGCCGAAACCGACCAGACCGGTGCGGTCCTTGGGGCGGGCCTTGACGAACTCGTCGATGGCCTCGATGAGGGCCTCCATGCGCGTCATTTGTTTGCCGCCCTTTTGGTAGTCGCGCGTGCCCATCGATCCGGAGATGTCGCACACGAGGGCGACATCGATGCCGAAGCGATGGTCAGTGGCGTCGCTGCGCTCAAGCCGCGGGCGGGCGAGGGCGACGATTACGAGAACCAAGGCGAGCAGGCGCATCAGCCACATCCAGCCGCGCGGGCCCATGCGGGCGTTGCGTCCGCTGGTGCGCAGCAACGCGGCCGAGGAGTAGCGCAGGGCGCCGGGCGCGCCGTGTCCGCGCACCAGCCAGACGAGCAGCGGGAGCAGGAGGAGCAGCAGCAGCCACCAGGGTTGGCCGAAACTGACCGGAGGTAGGGTGGCGGCGATCATGTGGTCGGGGTGGTGGCGCGGACAAAGAGCGACACGTCCTGGTGGAGGTCGCGCTTGGTCTGGTTTTCGAGATCGGCGAGGGCGAACTTGGCGAGGTCGCAGTGGGTGAGAAAGGAGGCGACCCAGGCCTGTTGCTCGGCGTTGAGCAGCGGGGAGGAACCGGCCTGCGCGAGGAATTCCTCGGTGGAACGGCTTGGCGCGTGCAGGCCGAAGCGGCCCTCGATGTAAACGCGCAGGATGAGCGAGAGGTGCAGGGCGAATTCGCGCGCGTCGAGCCGGTCTATCTCGGCCTGCAACATGGCGAGGTCGGCGAGTGCGGTTTTTTCCGGCGGCACGGGCGCGGCGAGTTTTTCACGCCGGCGGCGCAGCAGGAGCACCACGCCGAGTCCGATTACCAGCGCGGCGGGCACGGCCCACAGCCAGAGCAGACCGAGGCCGGGCGACTCGGGCGCGGCAAGGCTGAGGTCTTCGACGAGATCGAGGGGCGTGCTCATCGGGAGTGGGCGGCGCGGCGATCAAAGAAGCGCCGGAGCTGCAGGTGATAATTGGAGGTCGTGGAGATCTCGATGGTGTCCGTGCGGGTGCGGCGAAACAGCGCGCGGGTCTTCTCCAGCGAGCGGGCGGAGTTTTCGGCGAAGCGCGCGCGGACCTTGGGATCGGAGGTGTTGACCTCGAGAACCTCGCCGGTCTCGGCGTCGCTCAGACAGATCCAGCCGACATCGGGCAGCTCGCGTTCGCGCTGGTCGTAGACGTGCACGCCGAGCAGGTCGTGCCGGCGCGAGGTGGTTTTGAGCTGACGCTCGTAGGTGTCGTCGAGGAAGTCGGACACGAGCATGACGACGGCGCGTCGCGGGAAGACCTTGTTGAGAAAATCGAGTCCGGCGCCGACGCGGGTGCCGGCGCCCTTGGGCTGGGTGTAGAGGATCTCCTTGATGATGCGGAAGACGTGCGGCTGGCCCTTGCCGAGCGGGATGAAGCTCTCCACCTGGTCGGAGAACAGGATGAGGGCGACGCGGTCGTTGTTCTTGAGCGCGCTGAAGGCGAGGGTGGACGCGATCTCGGCGGCGAGCTCGCGCTTGCTGCGGTCGCCGGAGCCGAGCAGTCCGGAGGCGCTGACGTCGACCATGATGACAAAGGATAGCTCGCGCTCCTCGCGGTAGCGGCGGACGTGGGTGATGCCGGTGCGCGCGGTGACGTTCCAGTCGATGGTGCGCACGTCGTCGCCGGCCATGTAGGCGCGCACGTCCTCGAAATCGAGGCCGCGGCCCTTGTAGACCGAGTGGTAGGCGCCGGAGAGGATGTCGACAGCGAGCTTGCGGGTCTTGAGCTCGAGGCGCCGGATCTTGGCGAGCTGTTCCTTGGGCAGGGTCATGGAACCACGACGGTGTCGAG
>Ga0079224_100003825_pt1 | contig 19196 bp, 16 predicted proteins | sample Stecom2015_FD_80414 | JGI IMG/M metagenome (GOLD analysis project Ga0079224, IMG submission 80414) | Agricultural soil microbial communities from Utah to study Nitrogen management - Steer compost 2015 | ecosystem: Environmental > Terrestrial > Soil > Agricultural land | place: USA: Utah... | reverse complement strand
GTCGATTATATCAACCACAACTCTAAAATAAAGATTCCCAATACATTGTTCATTCTAATTCAGGGAATGCATTACAAGCCTTGATCCAATGAATTTTATTGTAAACTATTGATAGACAGTACGTGATAAAATCCAGAAATACACCCTCCAGTACCAAATCCGATGCCTTGTTACAACTCATTCTGTCGATGTCGAAGGCTGAAAAAAGGGCATTTAGTCTGTATGTGAACCGGGCTGGCCATTCGGATGACATTCTTTATTACAAGGTTTTTGCAGAGGTAAACAAACGAAAGGCTTTTGATGATGAGGTGATCCTGAAAGCCATTCCCGATTTGAAGCGTAGTCAGTTACCCAATATCCGGGCTAGTCTTTACCAACATATTCTCAAGAGCCTGCGGCACCTGTATGGAAAAATGGACGTGTATAATGTATTGGAATCTTTTGATTTTGCGAGGATTCTCTATGACAAAGGTCTGTATTACCAAAGTCTGGATCAATTGCAAAAATGCAAAGAGCAGGCTAAAGCCCTCCAGGAATATTTTTTGCTCGGAAGTTTTTTGCAATTTGAAAAATTTATTGAAAGCCAGTATATTACCCGAAGCATCGGTGATCGGGCGCTCAATTTGTCTCAAAAATCCAACGAGGTATTGGATCATATTCGTCAAGCCACTTTCTGGTCCAATAAAGCACTCCAACTCTATGACTGGTACCTTAAGTACGGCTATATCAAAGATTACGAAGAGAAAGAACGACTTACCAGGTACTTTTATCATGGAATGCAGGATCTGGATATGCAGCGTGCGGGATTTTATGAGCGCATCTATTACCACCAGACCTATATGTGGTATTATTACACGGCCCAGGATTTCCAGAATTATTACCGCCACTGTCTGAAGTTTGTACATGCTTTTGATGAACACCCCGAAATGAAGCAGGTCAATCTCGCCATTTACATGAAGGCTGTTCATAATGTATGTAATGCGCTGTTTTTCCTCAATAGTTATGAACGATTCAGGGAACAGTTTGAAGAGTTCCGAAAACTGATCGATTTGGTCGATACCAGAGATTTCAACATCGAAGGACTTTATTATCTATACTATAATCTGCACAGGATCGATTTGTATACCATGCGGGGGGAATTTCAAAAGTCCTGGAAATGGCTACCCGAATTGATCGACATTGTAGATCAGAATCCCTACCATTGGGATCAGCACCGGATCATCGTATTTTACTATAAAATTGCCTGCTTGTATTTTGGCGGTGGAGATTTCAACAGGGCTATTGACTTTCTCAACCTGATCATCAATCAGCAGACCTACGATATCCGGGCTGATATCCAAAGTTATGCCCGGATATTGAACCTGATCTCTCATTATGAACTCGGCAATCAAAGATTGTTGCAATACCAGGTCAAATCGGTCTATCGCTTTTTGGCTAAGAAAGAGGAGTTGCAGAAAGTACAGCAGCATATTTTTGCTTTCCTGCGGAAAATGCCTACGATAAAATTACTGGAGGTGCGGGATCATTTCCGTGATCTGAAGGCAAAGCTGGAAGTCCATCAAAATGATCCAATTGAAAAACGGTTTTTCCTCTACCTGGATATCCTTTCCTGGTTGCAGGCCAAAATTGAGAATCGCACGGTGGAATCGGTGATCCGGGAAAAATTCCAGGCGGATAGTGGGATAGAACGCTGAATTCGGATTGGCAAGGCTGGGATCTGCATCGTTTGCCTTCCAGGAATAAAATTAAACATTTCCAATTTATATCGATGGATTTTCGAATATAAGTCCTGCGCTTCCAAATCGCTATCGCGCTTCCAAATCGCAGGGAATTTCTGAACTAGGGCTTATTCGGATTTAGACATTTCACTGGATGACAATATTTTATGATAAAAATCCAGCGGTTTTAGTCCAGGGTTATTTGTGATTATCTGAAAAAATTTTGTATATGATCAATTCCAAATTTACCTGGGTGATTCGAAAAATTAAACATTTCCAATTTATATCGATGGATTTTCGAATATAAGTCCTGCGCTTCCAAATCGCTATCGCGCTTACGAATCGCATGCAATGTCCGACGACGATTCGTACTGTGTCCGTATGGAATCCGACCGCAGGGAAGATTTGGAAGCGTCATTCCCTTAAATTGACTTTACAAAGAAACCCTCAATAAAGATGAGTGCCAACGTCAGGGTATAGGGCATGCTGGTTAGCGGTCCATTTCTCTTTAAACTTTCTTTCGAGGATACTGCGTCTTGGACAGGTAGATCAAAACAAAACCGGCTATGACCATCGTCAGCTTGACCAGAATCGCGGGAAAGGGGCCCCAATTTTCCAGGAATCGTAAAAATACAAAGTGAATACCTACCAGAGACAGAATCAGCGATATGATACCTACAAACAAGCATATAAAGCCGATCAGCGCCAGTCCATCGTTTCGAGTGATCTTCAAGCCGAAATTAATTTGTTTTCACAAATTTAATACTTCCTGCTGTATTTTTTTGTACGATCTGGACGACATAGAATCCTGAAGGTAAATCTTGCGGTACTTGGGTGTGTATTAAGTTGATTCCATCCTTCAGGGAAATCGGGGTACTGTGTACCTCGCCTCCCATGGAACTCAATATTCTCAGCGTACCAGGCCCTTCTTCTCTGGAATATATCGATACATTCACTTCATGAGACACGGGATTGGGAAAAACCTGTCCTGCAAGGTGTTGCCTTTCTGCTTCAAATTCCAGGCAGTGTGGATCGTATTTGAAAATTTGATCCTGGATGAACGAAAGATCCGTATTTCTTCTGATGACATCCGCAAAAGTGGTTTCATGTACCCTTTCCCGCTCCTCGTAATTGAGAAGTGGATCATTCATGTAAAAGAACCGATCGCCACGACGCAGTCTGTCAAATTGGTCGTGAAGCAAATAATGCATAGTTTCACCAAAGATGGATCCTGGATAAAGGGGCTCGGACACCATGCCTACCCAAGCATCGATGTTGTTTATATTTTGGTATACTTTTTTGAGCGATGATTGGAGTGCCGGATCGTTGGTGATATCCTCGAAAGAATGTACCGGATCCAGGCCCAAAAGTATTCTCAGTCGGTTGTAATCAGGAATCCCCCGTTCCCTTCCCCGCATGATGTCCAGGGTTATTAAATCTGTTTTGATTTCCAACCCATTGGAATTGAAGTGAAAATTGCGGATCTCTTCGATCACGTGACCATCCATGTTTTGCTGTCTCTGCTGGGCCAGACCCTTTAGTATAGGGCTCAGATCGGTTTTTAAAATTTTCATGGGATTGAACATCTGATCATAGAACGATATTTTTCCCATGGGAATCGGGTTGCAGAAATCGTCCAGCAAATCAAATTCATCCGTCATCAATGAATTCCATATTTTGAAACCAGCCACTCCAAATTCATTGCCGATAGTAGGATCTACATAGGGATTGTACCCATGGTATTCATCCAATTCTATGCCGACTGCGGGGAGCCATTCGTTGTAAAAAATACTTTGAATGATTCCCGCCACCATACTCCGGGCTTTTTGATACAAACCTTCATCCGTATATCCCGGAGATTGCCTGAGCAATTCGTCACACAATCTGTTGTGTTCTCTGACAAACAAAGTATTTAGTGCCAGAATGGCTATATTTTCATTGACACGGGGATCACCGGAAACGAAATAGCGGGTTGTACCTGGCAATTGCTGATTCATTGGAGGTGCATTGGGGTCTGTAGGACCATTCAACTCTCCGTTTGTGGTGTTGAAAGGAAGCATGTTGCCTTCCGATACCTTCAACTTACCATGAACACCAGTCCTGAGCCATTGAGCAGTAGCTTCATCAGTGCCGTAGATCGATGAAGCATCGATAAAGGCTGTGGTATAGTTGGCGGTGTTTCGAGGATTTTCAAGACTCCTGCCCGTTCCTTCCACGGCTTTGGCCCGGGTAAGGATCAGACTTTGTGTCCCACTGCAATCCGGATCCAGGAACTGATCACAATCGGGTACTTTGACCGTGATGATTTCTTCCTCATCATGTTCAAAATAGGTGATGTCGTGTTCAATAAATTTTCCAAATGCCCAGACCATGCTGGTTAGGTTGTGTTGCTGGTCCTGGGGTTGGATCGACGAAAAGATTTCATTGGAGATTGTACGGGCATTTGCTCTGTTCCATCCTGCGGGCGTATTGATCCCGTTGCTGTAATCCAGGGAGGTCATAATTCGCATGGGGTGGTGGGTAGCACCTAAATTGGGGTTCGCGATATTATTCCCTGTTCCATCCAGGTTCCGGTATAACTGGGCCTCAGATGGTACACTACTGATGAACAAAGCGAATGCAATGCACGCAAGGGGTTTTAGCACGTTCATTGTCAAAGTTTTTAAAATCGCTTTATGGCCTTAAAGGTAGACAATATTTTGGAAACAAAAACCTTTATCTTTCAATTTTAAGAAATTGATGACAATATGTTTTGTATCAGATTGACAGATCAATCCAAGTGCCAAGGGTGAAGAAAAAGGTATTCTCCATGATTTATCTGAGACAGTTCAGAAACATTTTGGTTCCATATTGAATTATCCACTTTCTTATTGAGGCATGGCGCTTCAATACAAAAAAATATTCCCTGCCTCGGGGCATCAACCTGACCCTGGATGCTAATGTCTATCCTTCGACCGAACAATAGACTGCTATTCTATACCGGAAGGTATTGAATAAGCTGATCCGTAAACATTCTTTTTCCTCACGGAAAATGGTGTTTGCAGATGGTACCAACCCTGTATCTATCCGAATTTACAAGTGTATAACTTCTCCGAATGCAGCTGCTGTAGCTTCCATCACCGCCTCACTAATGGTGGGGTGGGGGTGGACACTGGAAATAATTTCACGTCCCGTCGTCTCCAGTTTCCGTGCGGTTACAGCTTCAGCTATGATTTCGGTGACATTATAACCTATCATGTGGCATCCTAGCCATTCGCCGTATTTTTCATCAAAAATGACTTTCACGAAACCTTCGGGAGCGCCTGCTGCCTTCGCCTTACCAGAGGCCGAAAATGGAAATTTACCCACTTTAATATTATAACCCGCTTCTTTGGCCTGTGCTTCTGTATATCCTACCGATGCCACTTCAGGAATGCAATATGTACACGACGGAATGTTGTTGTAGTCCAGGGGGGTGGGACTTTCTCCCGCTATTTTTTCCACACAAATAATACCTTCGGCACTGGCTACGTGGGCAAGCGCCGGGCCTGCCACCACATCCCCGATAGCATAGACTCCTGCGACTGGAGTCCGGTAATATTCATCAACCGGGATCAGCCCGTTTTCGGTTTTAATACCGATGCGGTCAAGACCTATATTTTCCGTATTCGGTGAAATCCCGACTGCACTGAGAACGATGTCACATTCCATTTCTTCTTTGGTCCCTTTCTTCACGTTTTCGATCTCTACTTTGAGCCCATCTCCTTCCTCCGTTACTTTATTGACCTTGGTAGAAGCCAGAACATTCATTCCCGATTTTTTGAAAATCTTGCCAAGTTCTTTGGATATATCAGGATCCTCCCGGGGTAATAAGCCCTGGTCCATAAATTCTACGAGGGTTACCTCTGTTCCCATGGTATGGTAAAAATAGGCAAATTCCACGCCGATAGCTCCACCACCTACGATGACCATTTTTTTAGGAATTTTCTTGAGCGCGAGGGCTTCCCGATATCCTATAATATACTTTCCATCGATTTTCAGATTGGGGAGTTCTTTGCTTCGTCCTCCGGTGGCTACAATTATATGATCAGATTCATATTCTTTTGTACTTCCATCGTGAGTTACCTCAATTTTGTTTTTAGTTTTGAATTTGCCTTCCCCTTCCAGGACATCAATCTTGTTCTTACGAAAAAGAAAATTGATCCCTTTACTCATTGAATTGGCCACATCCCGACTACGGCTGATCACTTTCTCAAAATTGGGTTTTCGATCCCCCAATTCGATACCGTAATCTTCCGCATGCTTGATATATTCAAAGACCTGGGCACTTTTCAACAAAGCCTTGGTGGGGATACAACCCCAATTGAGGCATATACCACCCAAATATTCACGTTCCACCACACCGACTTTCATGCCTAATTGGGCAGCTCGAATTGCAGCAACATACCCTCCGGGGCCACTTCCAATGACTAATAGATCATATTTCATTATTCTATGTTTATATACTTTTCAAAAACCTTGCAAATATACGGCTTTCCCATTTGCTTCAATAATTATTCCTCACCTATCCCCAAAAATGATTGGGATCTATATTTTACATAGCATCCGATGATAAGGAGGATTTGCTGTTATGAATTTTTAAATTGGGGTATTGAGCGGAGTTTCCGATATTAGAGGCTGAGATCTAAAATGAAATCCATGAAAATAGCGGTTTTTCCTGGTTCCTTTGACCCGATCACCACCGGACACACTGATATCGTGTACAGGGTCCTTCCTCTTTTTGATAAGATCGTGGTTGCGATTGGGGTTAACGATAATAAAAAAACACTTTTCCCTCTGGAACAACGAATGGGATGGCTGAAAGAAGTGTTCCGCGATGAGGAACAGATCGTGGTTGATTATTTTCAGGGATTGACGGTGGATTATTGCAGAAAAATAGGAGCCCATTTTCTGGTGCGGGGATTGCGAAGTGCTGCTGATTTTGATTATGAAAAAACCATATCTCAAGTGAATACTACGATTGGAGATAAATTGGAAACCGTTTTTTTGATCAGTCAGCCCAAGTATTCTCATATTTCCTCCACCATTGTTCGGGAAATAATTAAAGCGGGCGGAAATGCCTCCCAGTTTCTTCCACCGGAAATAAAAATACCTTGAGGCATATCTCAAATGTAATACAGATTTGATTATAAAAATGGCTATCACTTGTACGGCATGCATTTTGGTAGATGCATACGAGTGTCCGGGTAAACGGCTTCAAGGGCAGAGATCTACCAGGATATGAAATCCCTATGTCATTTTGAGGTCATTCTATGTGGCGAAGGGAAGTAATTTTGGAGCCCGTTGAATTATTAACATTGAAAGTTAAGAAATTCAAAAACCTCCCACGGCCCCAGATGTTGATAAAGTAATGGTCAATCCTGATGCAGAATAAAAATGACTTATATGAACTTACAGGCGATATTGAATACCCCGATGGAGAGAAAAGCAGGCCCAACCAATGAACCCATCCTGGAATACAAACCCGGCAGCTCGGAGAGATCATCACTCGAGGAAACGATAAAAGTGATCAAGTCATGTGAGTGGGATTTGCCCATGGTTATCGGAGGAGAAGAGATCTTTACCGCTAACAAACAGGATATGCATCCGCCTCACGAACTGCGTCACACGTTGGGTGTTTTCAATAAAGGCGACAGGAATCATGTAGATCTGGCTATCGAGGCAGCTATGTCGGCTCATCGAAGCTGGTCTTCCATGGCTTGGCACGAAAGGGCAGCTATATTTCTCAAAGCTGCAGATCTCATTTCGGGTCCTAGAAGAGCCCTAATGAATGCTTCGACCATGTTGGGGCAATCCAAGACCATCTACCAATCAGAAATCGATGCGGTATGTGAATTGGCGGACTTTCTGCGGTTTAATGTGTTTTTTATGACGCAGCTTTACCATGATCAACCCTACAGCCCTTCCGGAGTATGGAACCAAATGGATTATCGTCCTCTGGAAGGTTTTGTGTTCGCAATAACCCCGTTCAATTTTACAGCGATCGCCGGGAATCTGCCGTCAGCCCCGGCATTGATGGGGAATACGGTAGTCTGGAAGCCGGCGGAATCTCAGATTTTTGCAGCCCATTTTGTCATGGAGACATTCAGAGAAGCCGGATTGCCCGATGGAGTGATCAATCTTATATACACGGACGGACCAGTAGCCGGGGATAGAATATTCAAACATCCGGATTTCGCCGGCTTACATTTTACGGGCAGCAGCGATGTTTTTAATCTTCTGTGGAAGACGATTTCGGATAATTTGACCCAATATAAATCATATCCACGAATTGTGGGCGAAACCGACGGGAAAGATTTCGTACTGTTGCATGCAACCGCAAATCCGGAGGAGGTCACCACTGCCTTAACCCGGGGGGCTTTCGAGTTTCAGGGGCAGAAATGTTCTGCGGCCTCCAGGGCTTATCTTCCCGATAGTCTGTGGGATGAAATCCGGACTTCCCTGCTTGCCCAACTCGATTCCATCAAAATGGGTAGCGTCGAGGATTTCTCGAATTTTGTTACTGCAGTTATCGATGAAAAAGCATTCGACAAAATTACCGGTTACATTGAGTACGCGCGTCAAGCTCCGGATACTGAAATTATAGCAGGTGGCGGATACGATAAAACCGAAGGGTATTTTGTAGAACCTACCGTGATTTTGACCACCAATCCAAGGTTCAGGACGATGGAGGAAGAAATTTTTGGTCCTGTTCTTACTATATTTGTCTACGAAGATAATGACTTCGATGAGGTGATAGATCTGGTCGATAAGACTTCCCCTTATGGATTGACCGGGTCAATTTTCGCCAGGAACCGCAAAGTTATTCACGAAGTTACCGATCGATTACGTTATGCTGCCGGTAATTTTTATATCAATGACAAACCGACCGGAGCAGTGGTGGGTCAACAGCCTTTTGGTGGAGCCAGGGCCAGCGGTACGAATGATAAAGCTGGATCGATCCTCAATTTGATTCGTTGGGTGAGCCCCAGAACCATAAAGGAAAATTTCCTTCCGCCTCAGGATTATCGTTACCCGTTTATGGGAAAGTAGATTGCAGGCACCCAGTCAGAGAAGGAATCTTAAAATTTATTGTACGGCCGTGCGTCTCTATGGCGTGGATCTCGCTAAGGATTTCTGTCCAGAAATCTCCAATTTTTTATGGATATACGCTTGGTCGTTCGGCACTAGGGTGTGCATCCCGCTACGGACCCTATCTGCGATCCTCTAATTTCTGATCGATATATGCCACCCGGCCTTTCGGCACTTTGTTGTGTGTCCCGCTAAAGGCCTATTAACTACGAATCTCCAATTTCTGATGGATAAATGGTGGTCCATAGCTCTATGGTGTGCATTCCTCTATGGACTTCTATCTTCGTCATCCAAGCTGATAGATATAAGTTCATGGTCGTTCGGTACTAGGGTGTGCATCCCGCTATAGACCCCTATTTGCGATCCTCCATTTTCTGAACGATATATGACACCCGGCCGTTCTCTATAACACACACCCCCCCCACTATCCACTATCCACTATCCACCATTCACCATTCACCATCTACTAGCCTACATACTACTTTTTATCACACCACACCCTACTCTTGCACCAGCATTTCCAGCGGGCTGGGAGGTGAAATCATCCACGCCATCATGGATGATCAGCGCTTTGCCTACGATATCTTTTTGTGGATCGTTACATCCTATACACCATTCATCGGTTGTAAATTCAAGCATACCTACCCCGTTTGCATTTACGGTAAAGTTGCCGATATCGCCTTTGTGATAGCCTTCGGAATCTCCCCATTTTCCGTGACGCTCGTTGGTGGGGTTCCAGTGTCCTCCGGCAGATGAACCATCTTCGGCCGAACAGTCTCCTGTTTCGTGAATGTGGATCGCATGTTCACCTTCTGACAATCCGTTGATGGTTGCTTTTAAAGTGACTTCTCCGTTGGCTTGTGTAAAAGTGGCTGTACCGGATAGATTGCTGCCGCTACGAGGTTCCAGTGTTACCATGATAGTGGCAGCGGTATTGTCCGTCATATTCTGATTGGTGGTGCGGATTTCCGTGTCAGGCGTCATATCCATATCATCGTTTTCGGTATTATTATTGGAGTTTTGGCAGGCCGCAAATGAAAACAGGGCAGCTAGAAATACGAAAAAACTGTAATTTTTCATGTCGATTTACTTTATAGTGTTGAACAATACGTTTATTTCAATAAACATTTAAGGTACTGAATATTTAAGGAATATGGGACTTTATTCCCATGAAATATGGGGCGCGGATAACTAATCATCAATTCGAGGTCCTCCGAGACTGTAATAATTATTTTCCTCATCCTCACTTCCGATATCCTCTTGCTCGTCGTCCAATTCCGATCCGGGAACATCCAGGTCATCCCCGGTATGGTCAGTATCGAAGTTTTCAGTATTCCAGCTATCGTCTTCTGGACTATTGATCAAATGACGCATTTCCTCAGGAAAATCTTCCAGGTCATCATTTGCAGTATCGTCTTCATTATCCACCCCTTGCCTGGAGTCCTCCTCTTCCTCAAATGGAATTTCTTCACCCTGACGGTACATATCTTCTTCTTTTGGATAGGGCTTATAGTCTGGTGCACTGGGCTTTTTACCGGATTTCTCTCTGCTCATGATACATTAAATTATTAAAACTGAAATTAGAAAAGTTATAACGTCCATACTGATTTTTAAATTATTTATTTCTATGGAAATCAATCTAGAATCATTTTTCGCATCCGATAAAATTCATCCCCTAAACTATTTTTTGTAACGGCCAATAAATGAAAAACTATGGATGGGTGTGAAGCACTTCCTTGCCATTTCTGATCGCTGTGTTTCCCAATTTTGTAGCATAATAAAACGAATCGATGATGGGGTTGGAATCCGGACTGTATAACCCATCTTCTGGGTGAATCGGGTTGATTTGGATAAAATCATGAATTTCCATTTTCAGATCGATGCTCCGGCTGCGAGGCCAATGGGCGCAGTGTTGATTTGTATAAAATCATGAATTTCCATTTTCAGGTGGTGCACTCATTCCGGAATCCTTCTCAAAATATTTCCAGTAAAGTTTGGCAATAACTGAAAATAGTCCTACTTTTGCAGACCAAATTGTAAAATAATTCGATTATCATATGTTCGCGATAGTATCCATAGCCGGCAAGCAATTCAAGGTTACAGAAGGTCAGGAGCTTTATGTTCACCGCCTCGATGCTGAAGAAGGCAGCCAGGTGAGTTTTGATCAGGTGTATTTGACCTCCAATGGTGACGATATTCAGGTGGGAACCCCATTGGTCAATGTAGGAGTTACCGCTACCGTAGTCGAGCATCTCAAAGATGATAAGGTCATCGTTTTCAAAAAGAAACGTCGAAAAGGGTACCGTCGTAAAAATGGACATCGGCAGGCTCTGACTAAATTGAAAATCGAATCGATTGCTTAAACGTAAAAATTTGAAGTTATGGCACATAAGAAAGGTGTAGGTAGTTCGGATAACGGAAGGGATAGCAATCCCAAAATGCTTGGCGTTAAAATGTACGGAGGTCAGACTGCTGTAGCAGGTAACATTATTGTTCGACAGCGCGGAACCAAGTTTCATCCCGGTAATAATGTAGGGATCGGTCGGGACCATACATTGTTCGCCCTTTCCGATGGAACGGTCCAGTTCAAAAAAGGTCGCCTGAACCGCACATACGTCCACGTCGTATAACGGCAAGGATCGTCTACTACAAGATATATCAAAGAGCAATGAAATCATTTCATTGCTCTTTTTTTTAGTTTAAACCCATTGATTTTCTGATCTCCAAATCATTTCAGCTTGTTCCGTGGCATTCAGTCAACATTGCGATCGCGTATCAACAAAGAGATTTGGTCTTTAGCCATCCCCAATATCATAAGCAACATTTCTGTACCACTATTAAGTACGGTGGATACTGCGTTGATGGGGTGGCTGTCTCCACTTCATTTGGGAGCCGTGGGTCTGAGTTCGATGATTTTCAATTTCCTGTACTGGAATTTCGGATTTTTGAGGATGGGAACCACAGGACTTACCGCTCAGGCATTCGGACGAACGGATTTGCAGGGGATGATGTATACCCTGTGGCGGGCATTGTTGTTGGGATTGGGTATTGCCCTCGTACTCTTTATTCTTCGTAAGCCGCTCCTGAATTTGGCAATATTGGCATTTCAGGTCCAGCCCCAACAAATTGAATATGTCCGAGAATACTTTAATGTCAGGATCTGGGATGTCCCGGCATACCTGGCCATGTTGACCATCATTGGATGGTTTTTTGGAATGCAAAATGCTGTTTTTCCTCTGATATTAACCGCTACGGTTAATCTGACCAATATGGCTTTGAGTTATTACCTGGTGGTGTACCAGGGGATGGAGATACAGGGGGTGGCTATCGGCACCGTCGTGGCCCAATATTTGGGGTGTGCCCTGGCAGGCTTTTTATTTATGATGAAATACCGCGCCATGGTATTTCGTCTCATTCCTGCTCATCTATTCGATGTGACCACCTTCAGGCAGTTTTTATCCATGAACCGGGATTTGTTTCTCCGCACGGTGCTGCTCACCTTTGTTTTTGCCTTTTTCTACAGTCAGTCATCGACCTTCGGGGTCATTTCCCTGGCTGTCAGTGTAGTCCTTATGCAGTTTGTAAACTGGATGTCCTACGGGATCGATGGATTGGCATTTGCAGCTGAGAGTGTGGTCGGGAAATATGCAGGGGCCCAGGATGACGCCACCACCCGACGTTCTATTTACTTGCTTTTTGTCTGGGGAATAGGTTTCGCCATGCTTTATGCAGTGATATATGGCCTGTTTTACACGCCGCTATTTGGCATTTTTACCGATGATCCGGAGGTCATTTATGCCGGCAGCGCTTACCGATGGTGGGTGGTACTGATTCCACTCATGGGGGTGGCTTCCTATATCTGGGATGGAATTTTTCTAGGATTAACGGCCTCCAGGTCAATGCGCAATGCCATGATCCTGCCTGTAATTATATTTCTACTGACTTTTTATGTATTCCAATCCTCCATGCAGCTGCATGCCTTATTTCTGGCACTGTCCCTGTTTCTGTTCGCCCGTGGAGCGATCCAATCCTGGATGTTTGCCAAAAAAGGTCTTGCGCTTCATTAATGACTGTGATCAGGTTGTGACATTTTGTTGTTGCTGGATGTATTGATTTTCCAGCGCAGTCAGTCCAGCTTGTAATTCACGGACCACGGGATCAATTTTCCCTCCATGGATGACGAAATCATCAATTTGGATGACGGGCATAATTCCCTTGGTCGTACTGGTAATGAAGGCAGATTTGGCATTCTTGACTTCCTGCAGCGGGATATCGGAAATTTCCACATCCATAATGTTCCTGGCAACTTCCAAAACCTTGGATCGAGTGATTCCTTCCAGAATATCTTTTTTGGGGGTCCTCAGTACCCCATTCTGATCCACAATAAATATGTTGGCGCGGGATGACTCCGTTACACTTTCTTCGGAATAATACAATACATCTTCTGCTTCTTCCTGGCGTAATCGGTCTCGTGCGAGCAAAACCGTGAGATAATTGATGGATTTGATGGTGGGGTATTCCCGTGTATATTCAATCGAGAGCAGCTTGATGCCTTTTTCGTAATCTTTTGCTGGATATTGGATAGCTCCTTGTGTAGTCACCACGAGATTGGGCGATTGATCGGGGTAAAATCCGTTTGAGGAATAGCCCCCTGTCAGCAGCATCCGGCAATAGCCGTTGTTCACCTCGTTTTTTTGAATCAACCTTTGTAGTTGTTCATAAAAAGATGGTTTTTCCCATTCAAAAGGCAGCCTCATTAGCCTGGCAGAATTCTTAAACCGATTCCAATAGTTGTCAAAAAACAACGGGATTGATTTCCTGATTGGGAAAAAATCAAACACGCCATATCCTCGAAGTAAACCCAGGTCATCGACTTTGATTACGGGTTCCGAGGTCAAATGAAATTCACCGTTGAACAAACAATAGTTATCCATATACAATGTTTTGATGTTGTGGAAAAAATTTATCTACCCACCGCAGTATTATCTCCCCGGGTAAGATCCGGTGCACCTTCCAGAGTCCCGTCTTTATGGACCATAATAGCATCACACATACCAATTTTTCCCCGATCCCGGAATGTATAATTGCGTAGCTTTAGTTGGCTCATAATATGGGGTTCAAAAGCTCCGGTTTCATGCTGGATTTCATCCGGCATCCATTGATGATGAAATCTTTTGGCATTCACAGCCTCCTGCATGGACATATTAAACTCTGTTACATTGAGAATGGTTTGGAGTACCGTAGTAATAATTGTCGAACCTCCAGGACTGCCGAGAACCATGAACAAGTTCCCATTTTGTTCCACGATGGTCGGTGTCATACTGCTCAGCATCCGTTTCTCAGGTTCAATGCTGTTAATTTCATTGCCCAACAATCCAAATTGATTGGGAACGCCTGGCTTAGAGGAAAAGTCATCCATTTCGTTGTTCATCAGAAATCCCGCACCATCAATCCAAAGCTTGGATCCGAAATTGGAGTTGATGGTCGTAGTGATGGCCACGGCGTTACGTTCTTTGTCTACGATGGAAAAGTGGGTGGTTTCCACGGATTCGATTATCTCCACGTATCCCTCCTTAATTTCAGAGGAAGGTGTGACCGTGGCCAGATCGATACCACCCATCCGTTCTTTGATATACGTATCGCTGATGATTTCATCGGTAGGGACGGGAGCGTAATCTGGATCTCCAAGAAATGTAGCCCGATCTGCATAGGCCCGTTTTTCTACTTCAACCAACAGGTGGGTGTATTCCCCTGAATTATGTTCATACCGATGTAGTTTTTTGTCTTCCAACCCTTTGAGCATTTGTATCAGGGCTACTCCTCCGCTGCTGGGGGGGGGCATGGTGAGGATATTATAATTTTTATAGGTTGCTTTGAGAGGGAGTCGCCATTTGGATTGATATCTTGCCAGATCTTCGTAATCGATCAGTCCTCCACCAGCTTCCATCTCCCGTACAATCAACTGCGCCGTTTTGCCCTGGTAAAAACCATCGGAGCCATCTTTCTGAATTCTACGCAAAGTGGCAGCAAGGTCTGGCAAAAGAAGTACATCACCTTCCTTCCAGCCGCCTTCTTTCATTAAAGGAATATCGTGGCCATTGACCGAAAAAAAATCATCCTTATACCGATTGAAAACAGCCGCTTGTTGTGCGGTAACCTTAAATCCATTTTCAGCCAGGTCGATGGCGGGCTGTATCACTTCCTCCCAGGATAGCCGTCCTTTCCAACTGTGGAGCTGATACATTCCATGGACGGTGCCCGGTACTCCACTTGCCAGCGGTCCCTGCAAACTAAGTCCCGGGATCACATTTTTCTGATGATCCAGATACATATCCCGATGCGCATGCCGCGAAGCCTTTTCGCGAAAATCCAGGGTACGGGTTTCGCCATCGTTCATACGAACAACTGCAAATCCACCACCCCCCAGATTCCCTGCTCTCGGGTAGGTGACAGCCAGAGCAAATTGTACCGCAACTGCAGCATCAATGGCATTGCCACCCTCCTGGAGAATTTTACTGCCTACATGACTTGCAGCTGGATAGGCGGTGACCACCATGTCCGTATTGCCAATTGTCCCGGTGGGTACCGGTATTTGCTTTGTCGTGCTACATGAATGCATCAGCATAATGGAGAAGAAGAGCCATATATTCCGCCAACTTTGTGCAGTGTTGAAAAAAAGACGGGAATTAGGAGACAAGCCCTTCTGTGTATGAATGGAAGAATCCGGGAAAAATATTTTAACCATAGGTTCACTTACTTTTCAGCCATAAAAGTAACCATTGATTTGCAAGATAGTCTGGTAAAATGGAAAAGCAAAAAAAATAAACCGGGTGGGTAATGAACAAGGTTTTTGGGATAGCCTCTCCCCAGCCCGGTTTTATATGGAAATTTGATCTAAATTACGTTAATTCGTAATATATCAAAAATTAAGCCAACCTTTGATTTGAAGGGGTATGTGGCGGTATTTATATCAAAATTAGGAAATTTTATACGAAATCAGAATCTTTCCATTCCTTTCTCAAAGTTTTCATGTCATCCAGATCGAGTGGTTCTTCCTCCCAATCTTCTTCATGCAGAATGTCATCCTCTTCATTGAAATCTTCTTTGATCGCATCTTTGTGCTGATTTTGCGTATCAATGTATTTGTGGATTATGGAAATCGTCATGGGAATAGCGATGATAAAAAATACAAAGGAGGGCACATTGACTCTCAAAAACAGGAACCCGAAGAACATCAACATTAATACATACGTGACCAGACTTTTTTTAAAATCGGTATCCGTGTTTTCATTTCGATTGCAGTTGCGATTACGTCTCATTCTGATTTATAATTGAATTCACTTAATTAAACATTGTTTTTTGAGGGATCGTTCGTTCCCAAAAGTGATTTATTGAGAAAATGTCCGCTCAGACTGCCCAAACTACCCAGGATGCCACCTAATAGGCCGCAAAAAACGACCAGGGTAGGGCCATTGGGTAAGCCAAATATGTGTGCCAGCCGAGAAGATAAGATGCTATCATTCCCACCATCGATCACGAGCGCAGCAGTTAACCAGACGACAAAAACGCTAAAAAAGCCAACCACTAGATCCACCCATGCCCACCGATGTGGGACCAGCAAGATAATCAAAAAGGGCCAGACAAAGGAAAACCTCCAATCCAGATAGTACGACCAAAGCCAGGTCCCACAAATTATAATTACAATTTTTATGAGATTTTTCATTGGGGAGTTAAATAAATCGAGTAATTCAACGATTGGGCAATTTGTTGGGATTGGGTATGGATAGCCACCGGATAGTATTTCCCCTGAATCCAGTCCGCAATAAAATTATCGTAATAGGGTGAACCGGGATTGCCGGACTGTCCTCCGGGGTAAATAACGTGTGCAGTAACAGAATCGGCTGACATTTCCACGATCATTCTCCAGCTCGGCCCATTGGTTTTGGTGGTGGCGTTCACCGTATCCCCATTACCTCCAGTGAATAAATCAAGATGTGAAAACGCAGATATCCCAAGCAAATGCGGTATAGAAAGTCCGTTCGATCGGCCCCAGGGCCTTCGTTCCTGGGTTATTTGCAAATAAGAAGTCCTCGCAGCCTGCCACGCAGTTCGGATAAGATCGCCGGCTGACTCAACCGTTGTTTTGGTTTCCTTAATATCAAAAATTGGATCAAAAGGATCATTCAATAACTCGAGAAACCGCCATTCTTCAGGCTCCATATTTCGCATCGAATCGGGAAGTGCAATTTCATCAAAACTGAGGCGTAGACACTCCCGAATCCATAGTTCTGTAAATGTGGGTAGGGGATTGTCCGGGGTGTAACCATAGTCCCAATTTTCAAGACTGTCTTTGAATGAAGACCTTTCGGTCACAAATTCCAGCATTCGGGGGACCAATTCCGCAGCTTTTAAATTGAAATAACTGGTTTGTATATCCTTCATTCTCTCCATATTTAATGGTTGAAGAGATTCGAGATACCCGGCTATAGTGCGTCCTCTGTAATGATCAAATCTGCCAGCGTAAAAATAAGGATACTCGGGGTAGGTAGGCCATTCATTGGCAGATACGACATATCCACGTTCCGGATTTATCATTTGGGGTAGGTGTTCTTGCGGGATTATCCCCATCCAGCTGTTTTCCGACTTGCTGCCATCCAGAATGAATCGACCTTGTCCCGGACGTTTGACCGGGAAATGCCCCTGAACAGTTATTGCTATAGAATCCTGCACCGAGGCAAAAACGATATTTTGCCCGGGTGCATAAAAGTGACTGATAGCCTCCTGATAATCTTCAAGGGATTGTGCCTTCATCAATTCCCACATCGTCCTTAATTCACAGCTTTCTCCCGGCTCGCTTGTGATCCACTGTATAGCAATGTTATGATCATCATCTTCACCATGCCCATACAAAACCGGTCCCCAGTGTGTATCATATACTTCTTCCACATGGTCGGAATGATTTTTTATCGAAATTTTTTCCGTGCGCAATTCAGCCTGTCTTTCTTCTCCGTCGATATCGTAAACCCCTTTAGATTTGTCGATCCATTTTATTTTATAGGCATCGAGTACATCCAGGGAAGAATTGGTCAATCCCCAGGCCACATGCCTGTTGAACCCGATGATGATGCTCGGCATACCCGGGATGGATACACCATGTGTGTGGAAGTCCGGGGAATGCATTTGTATTTCATACCAAATATTGGGCAGCGTCAAACGCAGGTGCGGGTCGCTGGCAAGTATGGGAAATGAATCGCGGGTCAAGGAAGCCCGAACTGCCCAGTTGTTACTGCCGACCCCTTTATTTGTACCATGTGTCAGTTGATCTTTAAGGTATTCAAAGTTTTCATAATCCTGGGAAGGGAGCTCGGGCACAGAGTCGGGATAGGATGCTTTTTCAATGTCGATAGGAAGAAGGGTGTCTGGAAATATAGGAAATAACTTGTGATACAATTCCGGTCCCAGAATCCAAACCGTGTTTGTATGTCCAAAATCATCCAGATTCAGATTGAGGGTGGCTGCCAGCGATACAGAGATGGCGAGTGTCTTGCGGACAGACCAGAGTTCTGGTCGGATACCCAGCAGTTTGTATTCCAGCGGATAAAATGGGGGCTTTAGGGACAGGATATAATCGTTCACTCCTTCGACATAAGATTCTAAAAAAGCCATCATATCGGGATGTTGGCTCCATGCTTCCAGTTTTTTCTCCACGATTCCCGGGAAGTTGATCCTGCGGGCAAAAATGTCCCGCTCCAGGGTTTCGGGACCCAGAATCTCCGACAGTCGTCCATATATGGCACGGGCGGTGAGCTCCATTTGAAACAGCCGGTTTTTGGCATGTAAATAACCCTGAGCATAAAACGCATCGGCACTGTGTGAAGCGTATACATGTGGAATCATACGCTGATTGAAGGCAATATGTACACTGTCCGCAAGAAAGGTAGAAGAGAATTGTTCCTGAGATCCAGCTTTTCCGGATTCAGCCTGGCTCCAGAATCCTGTGAAAGGATTAAAAAAATGCCCCAAAGGGGGTAGTGGTTGATCGCCAAGCACCAGGGACCGGGACAGGAGCACCAGTAAAGTTATGCTTGCCGAAATGGTTATGATGAATTTCCAGAAGTTTTTCATCCGCATTGATTTCCAGATTCATTGCCGCAAATGCCTATCCGACGCACTTCATGGTACCGGATACTGGAAAGATAATGCGTTCCGGGTTAAAATGGAAATGAAGGTCTATTTTGTGAAAAATAATTCATTGTCAGAGGACAATTCAGGATTGTATTTATAATCATCGAGATCAAAAGATTGAAGCGCCACAGGAGTTTCGATCCGGTTTTGTATCACAAATCTGGCCATTACACCCCTGGCTTT
>Ga0079224_100003823_pt1 | contig 19197 bp, 20 predicted proteins | sample Stecom2015_FD_80414 | JGI IMG/M metagenome (GOLD analysis project Ga0079224, IMG submission 80414) | Agricultural soil microbial communities from Utah to study Nitrogen management - Steer compost 2015 | ecosystem: Environmental > Terrestrial > Soil > Agricultural land | place: USA: Utah... | reverse complement strand
GCCTCCGCGGCGTGCGTCGTGCCGTTGGCGAGGTCTTGCAGCGCCGACACCGGGCCGGTGGAGCGCTTGACCTTGGTGTCCCACACCTGCCCGGGCACGCGGCCGATGCGGACCTGGTTCTCCACCACCATGTCGAGCAGGCCCGGGTAGTTGCGGTTGTTCGCGCGGGATCCGTAGAACAGCGCCTGGTAGATCGCGTTGACCTGGCTAGCGAGCTTCTTCTGCTCGTCGTGGCTGAGCGTCATGAGGAAGTCCTCCGGGATGAGGGGCGCGGGCGCGCCCGGGATGGTGGGGGTGGTGACGGTGGGGACGGATCCGAGATCGCCGCGGATCCGGGCGGCGAGGTTCCACGGGGACGCGTCGCGGTCGTGGTTGCCGACCTTGCGGACGCTGACGTGCACGTGGTGCCGGTGGGCGTTCGGGCCGCTGTACGGCGACCAGCGCTTCGTGTCGACGTTCCAGATGCGGCCCTCGTAGATCACGTAGCGCACCCGGGGGTCGCGCAGGATCGCGTTCACGAGCGGCATCGCGGCGCCGACCTCGGCGAGCCCGATAGTGAGGTCCTCGTCGATGTCGAGCGCGCGCACGATCCCGCCGTCGGACCAGTCGGGGTTGTGGTCGGACGGGCGCGCCTGGTGTGACGTGTCGCCGATCCACCCGTCGGACGTCTTGTCACGGTGCGGCCACAGCGCGTTGATCTCGGCGCGGAGCCGGACGAGCGCGGGCGAGAGGAAGTAGGCCACGGGTCCTCCTGGGGGCACGACGAAGCCCAGGCCGCGTAGCGGTCCTGGGCTGGTGGGGTCAGATGTCCTCGGCTATGTCGGCCGGGGTGACGGGAGGCGGCGGGTCCGCGTTCGGCATGTGCTTCGCGATCCACGCGAGCAGGTCCCGGATGTAGTGGATCGACCGCCAGTACCGGGTCCGCAGGGACCCGAGCTCGGTCTCGAGGGTCTCGATCTTGCGGCCCTGCTGCTCGATGAGCTGGCCCTGCGCGGTGACGCGCCGCTCGAGCGGGGCGACGACGGCCTCGGCCTGCGCCTTGATCAGGCCCTTCCACCGTTCGTCCCACGCGGCGTCCTCCGCGGTCTCCTGCTGCCGCACGCCGAGCCGGTGGTCCTTGCGCGCCTTGTACAGGGCGGCGACCCCGCCGCCGCCGAACACGATCGACAGGACCCCGACGGTCCACGTCAGCCAGTCCGGCATCACCCGACCTCCGGGTGCGTGGCGCGGAGCCTCTCGGCGTGCGCGGCGAGCTCCTCGGCGCGGAACATGACGAAGAACAGGAGGGCGGACACCGCCGACGCCTGCGTCCACCTGCTCAGGGTCTCGGCCCCGACAAGCCACCACACGGTCGCGACGTAGGCGACAAGGCCGGACCCGACGGCCCACGTCGCGACCCACTCGATCCGGTACCGGTTCGTCACGACCCCGAGGAACGCGGCCACGGACCCGGCGAACACGAGGGACGCGACCGCGTAGGTCAGGGTCGTGCCGAGGGTGCCCTCGATGGTGCGGGGCGTGAACAGGAACGCGCCGACGCCGGCGGACATCAGCCACGCCCAGCACAGCGCGAGGATGGTGCGCAGCCGCCCCGGGTAGGGGGCGGGCAGGTCACGGAACGGCATGTTCGCTCCTCAGCCCGTCACGCCGGAACCACGCGGGCGACCAGGCTGCCGTTTCCAGCTCCGAACCGGCCCGTACCCGCGGACGTGACCCGGTACGCGACTGCGTACAAGGTCCGCGGCCCAGTGAACGGCGTGTTTAGGGCCGAGCCGGTCGCGACCGGGGTGCGGATCGACTTGAACCCACCACCGGTGGGGAGGTTGATCGTGGTCGCGATGGCCGGGCCGGATGCGGATCCGACACGGACGGCGAAGTCGTGCCGACCTGAGACCTGCGTCCACTCACCTGTGGCAGCGACGTCGAGGTAGTACGGGTAGCCGGGGTCGGCGACCTCGAGCGTGGCCCACGTCCCGAGGCTCCCGATGTCGGCCGTGCCGACCGTGTAGGTCGCGTGCGCAGGCCCGGCAGGCGGCGCGTAGTCGTAGAGGGTGAACCACGTCGCGGAACCGTTGGACGCGAGCCCGCGGATGTAGGACGCCGTCCCGCGCCGCGCGCGTGTCCCCAGCGGCACGTTCTGCGGCAGAGACTCCCCCGACGGGATGAGGAGGTTCGGTCCCATGCGGCGGCGCAAGTCCCGCGCCGACGCCTGGTTGAGGGACTGCCCCTGCTTGCGGGTCACGGCCCACAGCGGCATGTCCTCGACCCCGGGGGGTGCCTCGTCGAGCGACGGCAGCGCGGTCGACCCCTCGACCCCGGCGATGCGCACGAGCCGGCACGGGCCCGGGTCGGTGGTGAACGTCGCGAGGTCGTACCGGACCGCGATGATGTCGGTCCGCCCGTTCGCCGCGTTCGACGACGCCGGGATGTTCACGGTCTGCGTCTGCCCGGCCGCGATCTGGTGCAGCGCCCCACCGACGATCGACGTGGAGTCCTGCGTCGCGGAGCCGAGCACCGCGTCGTCCGTCCCGGTGGGCAGGGTCAGCTTGTACGCGGACCCGTCCACGTCGCCGACGATGCCGGGCTCGCCGCCGAAGATCGACCGCCAGTCCGCGACGGTGAACTTCTGGCCCGCGCGTCCGAAGGAGTGCTCCGCCATCAGTGGCCCCTCTCGAGAGTGGAGATGCGGCGCAGGGCGCGCGAGAGCATCTGTGCTTGCTTGGTCGTGTTCGCGGACGCCCCCGGGGAGCCGATCGCGACCGTGCGGCGGGTCGTCGCGGTGTCCGGGGACGCGGTAGACGTGACCTCACGGACGGTGGTGTCGATGTCCGCCATGTCGATACCGGGCAGGTCCACGCCGACGCGGGTCCCGATCGCGTACTCGCGCCGGTACTGCACGTCGCCGGTGTCGACCACGTCGAACCGGATCACGGTCGGGCCGGCGCCGTCCTCGAGGGCGTTCGCCCCGGCGCGTTCGATCTCGTCCTGGTCGTCGGTCTGCCGCTGGTCGATCAGGACCTCGGACCGCACGCCCCACAGGGTCGCGGCCGCGTTGTCCGCGAACCGGGCACCCTCCCGCGCCTCTTCCTCGCCGGCGGCGAAGATGACGGCGTCCGTGATGGACGGCTCCTCGATCGCGTACTCGAGGTCGGTGACGAACGCGGTCGCGGCGAGGGAGTCGACGTCGCCGAACCGGATGTCGTCGGACACGTCGGGGGCGGTGTCGATCGTCAGGAGGAGGCGCGGGGTCCCGGTCGACTCGTCGTGCACGATGTCGACCAGCAGGCCGCCGGCCTCCGCGAGGTCGTGCACCAGGGTCCCGAGGTTGTCCATGCGGGCCTTCACGGTGGTCGTGCCACCCCGCCCGAGGGAGGTGGGGAGCACGAGCCCAGGCACGCGGCGGCGCGTGATCGGGGCGGCGGGCCCCGCGTTCGCGGCCACGAACCCGAGGATCACAGTCTCCACCGCGCCCGTGCGCACGTCGTGCGACGCGGAGAACGTGGACACGGTCGTCGTGAGGTCGTGCGACGGGACGGGGAAGCACAGGCGGCGCGCGAGCTGGTCGAGGTCGGACACGAACCCGACCTCGAGCCCGTTCGTCACCTGCCCCGTGTCGGGGTCGGCGGTGCGGACGCGGCGGATCTTGCGGACCCGGCCGGACGTCACGAACTCGTCGTCCTCGTACAGGATCGAACCCATGCCGGGGGTGAAGACGCCAAGCACGTCCGCGGGCCCGCGGATCGTCCACGTGTCGCCGACGTTGTGCCGCTCGACGACCTCGAGGTGGTGCCACCGGGACAGGGGGTCTGCGGTGCGGGTGAGGTCCGCGTTGCGCGGCAGGATGTCCCAGGTCACCACAGGCTCCGGTGCGCTCCGCGCCACGTGAGGCGCAGCATCGTGTCCGATGTCGCGCCGGGCGCGGCCACGTCGATCCGGTTCTCCCCGGGCGCGAACGGCACCCGCCGCGACCCGAGCGCGAGCTTCCCCGCGGCGGGGGCCCCGTTGAGGCGGATCGCGGCCGCGCGCGGGTCGGTCACGATGCGCAGCGTGTCGCCGGCGTCGACCCCCGTCGGGACGTCGATCCGCAACCCGGTGTCCGCCGTGATGAGGACGGAGTCCGCAGGCCCGGTGATCTCGATCGTCGGGTACACCGGCACCGCGGACGTCATCGCGACGGGCATGTCCTCACCGATGACCTCCGACGGGGACAGCTCGAGGTCGGAGAACACGTCCGCGGAGGTGTCGCCCGACGACGCGGCGAGGAACCCGCGGTCCTCGTCGGCGATGAAGAACTCGACGGACCGCTCCTCCCGGTCGAGCGCGAACGGCTGCACCGCGACCGCGGTGAGCACGACCCGCTCGTAGTGCGGCAGGTCCATGCTCTTGCCCTCGAGCCCGGCCCGGTACGCGAGCACGAGCTCACGGGTGCCTGACGCGGACGAGCACACGAGCTTGAAGTTCCCGTCGCGCGTCATCCCGACCGTGGGGTCGGTCAGGTCCCGCAACTCCTGCACCCGCTCCCACTGCTCCGCCTGGTTGGTGGTGCGCAGGGACAGGGGCAGCACGGTCGGGCGGGACGTGGTGATGACGCCGGCGACGTGCCCGCCCGGGACGCCGGGGGTGGCGCCGAGGTCGAGCTCGGTCGGCGCGACCCCGAGGCCGTCGTGATCGGGCAGGAGCCGCCACGGGCCGGGGTGCCCGTCCCGTGCGATCGGGATCACGACCGTCCCGTCCATGGACTCGAACCACAGGTTCCGCGAGTCGCGCACGAGGCGCGGCGGCAGCGGCGGCGGCTGACGGACCGTGGCGAGGATGAAGAAGCTCACCAGCCACCCCCAGGCTCGTAGTCGTTGGCCTCGAGGGCTCGCATGGCGGCGTTCACCTCGGCGATGGACGCCCGCTGCGGGTATACCTGCGCCGTGTAGTGCTTCGTCACCTGGGGTGCGGGCCCGTACCCGGCGCCGTGGGGGGCGCGCGCGACCTGGTAGGCGGTGGCGTTGTCGACGCCGGTGCGGGCGTAGTTCGCGGACGGGCGGCCGCCGGTGGCGAACCCGGCGAGGGACGCGAGCGCGTCCCGGTCGATGGACCGGTTGTTGATCGCGGCCATGAGCCGGTCCCCGTAGTAGTCGGTGGACGGCTCCTGCATGATCCACTCGCGGGACCGGACCAGCAGGGGGCGGCCCCGCTCGGTGAACGCGAGCAGGTTGTCCGCGGTCGGGTCGGCCGGCGGGACGCCGGGGACGCGGCCACCGGCCGGGGACCCGCCGCCCGCGTACCCCGCGATCGCGGCCGCCTTCCCGCCCGTGTACCCGCCCGGGGGGATGAAGATCTGCCGGAACGTCTGGGTCTGCACCGTCTCGACGTAGTTCGTGATCGACTTCCCCGACCAGGACTCGAAGAAGGACTGCATCTTGGCGTGCGCGCTGGACGTGTCGGCGTCCACGTTGATCGACGCCCCCTGCGCGTCGACCCAGTTCGTCAGCGTGACCGTCGTGGCGCGCCCCGACGCGTCGTTCCCGCGGATCGTGACCGTGCCGCGCGACCGGTCGACCGTGGCCGTGTAGTTCGACAGGGTCGTGACGGCCTGCCCGTCGTTCCCGAAGATCGTGACCGTCCCCGAGGCGGCGTCGATCGACGCCGTCGCCGTGTCGAGGACCTGCCCGGCCGGGCCCCAGTCCCCGTCCACCGTGACCGTGCCCTCGGAGTGGTCGATCTGCGCGAGCAGGGCCGCGAGGTCCTCCTGCGCGAGCTCGTCGTTGACGGTGGGCGTGATCTCCGGCTGACGCGCCGCTTCGAGCTCGGACGCGAACCCTTCCCCGGAGTCGCCACCCATCTGCATCCACGCCTCGACGATCGCGAGCCGCTCCGCGGCGGTCCCGTCCCGGAACGTCTGCAGCGCGGCCGCGCCCTCCGGACCCATCGCGATCAGCTCGTCGATCATCGCGTCCGCCGCGGCCTGCATGTCCGCGGGCATCTCCTCGCGGATCTGCGCCGTGATCGTCAGGATGTTGTCCCGCCAGTTCGCCTGCGCCTGCGCCTGCTCCTGCAGCTTCGCGATCCAGTCGTCCATCGACACGGTCGTGCCGTCGTAGAAGTCCTCCCACGAGTCCTCGGCGGTGTCCGTCGCGGCCGCAGTCTCCTCCGCGAGGGCACGGTTCTGGTCGATGACGTCCTGGTAGGCGCCCCCGATGTCGGAGAACGACACCGCGGCCGTGGACACCATCTCGAGCCACTCCTCGGTGGCGGCGATGGCCTCCTCGGTGGCGGGCCCGACCCCGGCGACGCCGGCGGCGAGCCCGTCCGCGGACCCGGCGGCGAGCTGCTGCTGCACGTCCGTGGACGCGAGCGCGTCCGCGTACAGCGGCAGGAGCTCCATGGCCCCTTCGATCGGGATGCCGAGGCCCTCGAGCGCGGCGCGCGCCTCGTCGGCCGCGCCGGACATCACGAGGGACGACAGGCCCTGGTCGAGGGTGTTGAAGAACTCCTCGGCCTGCATCCGGTTCGTGGACGTGGCCTGCCCGAACGTCAGGATCGACGAGATCGTGTTGTCGATGTTCTGGCTGACGGACGGGTTCTTGAGGACCTCGTACGCCTTCTCGATGTTGTCGACGTCGTTGCCGGTGATCCAGTCCTTGAACCCGCCGCGGGAGAACATGGTCGAGAACGCCTGGTCGGCGGTCTTCGCGCCGGTCGCGACGTCGAGCAGCGCCTTCGCGGCCTCCCCGGCGCCCTGCGACGTCTCCACACCCCACTTCGGGAGCGCGGCGGACGCCATCATCGCGGTGATCGCGACCGTCGCGAGCCCGGCCGCCTTCCCGACCTTCCCGAGCCCGGACGCCGCCCCCGGGGCGATGTCGCGCAGGTCGCGGAACGCGCGCACCGTGTCGAGCACGCGCGGGAACATCAGCAGGAACCCGCCCGCGACGAGGGCCGCGACCCCGACGAGGCCGGTCAGGCCACCGAGGGTCTGCTGCACCGGCGCCGGCAGGGACGAGAACGCCTCCGCGAGCCCGGCGACGGCCTCCGCACCCGACGCCAGGGCCGGGAGGAACGCCTCACCGATCGTGCTCGCGGCGTCGTTGATGCTGTTCTTCGCGATCTGCAGCTTCGCCTCGGTCGTGTCGTACCGCTTCTCGGCCTCGGCGACGAGGGCGGTGTTCTCCTCCCAGGCGCGCGCCTGGTCGTCGAGGGACTGCGCGAGAAGGTCGCCGGACGCCTTGAGCTGCAGGAGGACGCGCTGCTCCTCCTGGGACTTGATGCCCAGGTCGGACAGGGTCGTGACCACGTTCCCGCCGGACGCCTCGACCCCGTTGAGGCCCTGCGCGAAGGAGTCCAGGGCCCGGATCGGGTCCTCCTCGAACGCGGTCGCGAAGTCGGAAGCGGACATGCCCGCCACCCGGGCGAACCCTTCGAGCGCCTCCCCGCCGTCCTGCGCCGCCGTGTAGATGCGCTGCAGCACACGGGACGTGACGGACCCGCCGAGCTCGGCGGTGACGCCCATGGACGCGAGCGCGTTCGACAGGGCCAGGACCTCACCTGACGTGGCGCCGACGAGCGCGCCCGCACCGGCGATGCGCTGGGACATCATGAGGATGTCCTTCTCCGTCGAGGCACCGTTGTTGCCGAGCTCGACGAGGGTTGCGCCGAACCGCTGCACGTCGTCCGTGGACCCGTCGAGCTTGAGGCCCATGACGTTCGCCATCTGCGCGATCGCGGTCGCGGCCTCGTCGGACGTGAGGTTCGTCGTCTCCCCGAGGTCGATCATCGTCTTCGTGAAGTCGACGATCCCCGGGGTCGAGACGCCGAGCTGCCCCGCGGCCTCCGCGACGGCGGCGATCTCCTGGTGCGACGCCGGCAGGGTCTTCGCGAGCTGCCGCAGCCCGGTCTCGACGGCGGCGAGCTGGGCGGGGGTGCCGTCGACCGTCTTGAGGACCCCGGTCCACGCGGACTCCCAGTCCATCGCGGCCTTGACGGTGGCGCCCATCGCGACGGTGGTGACGGCACCGAACGCGGTCAGCGCGGTCCCGGCCCGGTCCCACGCCTCCCGGTTCTGGTCGGCCGACTTCGCGAGCCGCCCGAACGTGGTCTCCTGCTGCTTCGCGGCCGCGTCGGTCTGCGACATGGCCGCACGGAGCTCGGCCTCCGCCGACGTGACGTCGTCGGTCGCCTTGTCGAGGTCGCGGCGGGCCTTCGCGACTCGCTCCTCCGCGGCGACGACCTGGGCGGACTGCGCGGGGTGCTTCGCGCGGGCGTCGGCGAGCTGCTGCTCCGCGGTGCGTAGCCGCCCGGCGGCGTCGGCCTGCGACTTCGTCGCCGAGTCGACCCGCTTCGACGCCTTGTCCGCCGCGTCCCCGACCTTGTCGACCGCCTTTGCGGCCCCGTCCATCGCCTGGACGAACGCCTGGTACTCCGCCTCGAGCCGGACAGCGTAGGAGCGCTGGGCCATGGCACCCCCTCAGGCGTGGTTGGGTGGTCAGTCGGGGAGCGGCGGGCCCTGCCCGGGGATGCGGCGAACGATCACGTGCTGCCCCGGCTTGCGGTCGGCGTCCTTCGTCTTGAGGTCCCGCGCCGCGCACGCCTGGCACGTGTGCTGCTCGGCCTCGTACTCGCCCTCGGAGCGGTCGTCCCACGCGTGGTCGCGCGGCTGCCCACACCCGGGGCAGAGGGTGTCCTCCCACAGGAGCAGCGCCTCAGCGAGCGCACGGTCCTTGCCGGACCACGTCTCGAGGTACTCGGTCGGGCGGGCGTTCCATGCGCGCGCGGCGCGCAGGGACAGGATCAGCCCGGGGCGCTCCCCGACTTCGCCGGCGAGAAAGGGGCGGGGATCACCGGGTCCTGCGCCTTCGCCTGCAGCGCGGCCGCGAGGAGGGACCCGACCTGCAGGACGCCGCGCGGCTTCGCCTTCATCGCGCGGAGCTGGTCGACCTTGACGGTCGTGGCGACGGTGCGGCCCGTGTGGTCCTCGACGCGGACGACGGCGGCCGCGACGAGCGCGAGGTCGCGCGCGTCGACCGCGTCGCGGTACTTCGGCTTTGCGGCCGCGGCGTCGTGCTTCTTCTTCGCGGCCTCGTACGCGTCGTGCGCCGCCTTCGGCGCGGTCGCGGCCGGCTGCGGGGGCACGGTCGGCAGCGCCGGGATGGGGTTGGCGCGCCCGATCTCCTGGATCACGGCGTCGTCGAGGGCCTGCACGTACCAGGTGGTCTTCGACGCGGCCCACTGCTCGTACAGGGTCTCGCGCTCCGCGTACAGGGCGGCGAGCTCGCCCTGCTCGGTGATGGACGTGTCCCCGCCGTGCTGCGCGGCCTCGAGGACGCTGATCTCGCGCTGGATCGCCTCGTACCGGCCCATGATGTCGGGGCGGGCGTAGATCGGGACGGACCGCTGCGTCGGGGAGATACCGTCGATCCACGCGTCGAGGTCGAACTCGGCGGGGGCGGGCTCGGACGGGATGAGGTCCGGGTGCTGCTTGGTCATGGTGACGCCTTCCACGGGTCAGGGGGGGGTCCACGGGTCGGTGAAGAGGTGCCGGCGGGGCCCGGACCCGTGGAAGAACGGGCCCCGCCGGGGTCTGTCAGGCGCCGCCCGTGACGACCGTGGCCGCCTTCTTGAACCGGCCCTGCTGCAGCAGGGGGAACGTGGCCTTGAGGTAGCCCTCACCCGTGCCGCCCGACGTCTGCGGGTTGTCGATCATGACGAGGAACAGGTCGTACAGGTCGTCGGCCGCCGGCGCGGTCGCGGCCGGCTTCCCGACGCGGCGCGCGATCCACCCGACGGCGCCGACCTCGTCCCCGATGATCGTGAGCGGGTCGTTCGCGGTCGCGGCCCCGGACTCGTAGTCGCGGAACATGACGAGGCTGCCCTCGTAGTTCCCGACCGTCGGGACGATCGCGTTCGACACGTCCGTGACGGACCGCTCGTTCACGGTGTCCGACCCGGCGGCGTCGATCGACGTCGTCGTGACGACCTGCGTCGAGATGTTCTTCGCCCCGGCGGCGGTGAGCTCGGCCACGGTCGGGGCGAGCTCGTTCGCGATCCCGTCCACGCCCGGGATCCACAGGTACTGGGTCACGCCCAGGTCGACGATGCGTGCCATGTCAGGCCTCCTTCTTCCCCGCCGACGCGGGCTTCTCGGTCTTCGGGTCCGGCTCGGGGGCCGGGAGGATGTGCACGGCCGGGGCCGGCTCGGTGACGGTCACGACCTCGCGCGGCTTGAAGCCGGGTCGGGCGGTCTCGTCGGGGCGGGTGACCTCGATCGGCTTGAAGCCGGCCGAGGCGGTGGTGCGTTTCGCCATGGGTTCCTCCTCAGGGCACGGCGACATCCCCCGACCGAGGTCCGGTAGGGGGTGGTGCTGGGGTGGGTGGGTCAGGGGGTGAGGCAGCGGAACGCGAGGGGCACGTACCACCGGACGGGTGTCGTGTCGGGGTCCTTCGTGGCGGGCACGCCGAGGCGCTCCTCGCGGAGGCGGACGCCGGGCAGGATCTCGACGTGGTGCAGGCGGTCGCGGACGAGTTGCACGGCCTGCAGGGTCCACGTGACGGACCCGGACGCTACGGTGACGCGCTCCTCGTAGGCGAGCTCGTCGCGGGGTTGTGCGGCGACGTCGGGCTCGGGGTCGGGGGTTCCGGGGCCGGGCCACGCGACGGCGTAGGGGTAGACGCGGCCGTCGGCCGCGGCGGGCGGCTTCGCAGGCACGTCCCCGTCGAACACCTGCACGGTGGCGATGGCTTCCAGGGCGTCGAGGACGGCGGTGTGCAGTTCGAGGGGCGTGGTCACGGCAGCATCCGGTCGATGATCTGGTCGAACGCGGCCTCCATGAGGGGGCCGTTGCGGTCGAGCGAGGGCCCCATGTACGGCTGCGCCGCCATCTTCGACGTGCCGACCTCGACGAACAGGCCGTAGTGCGCGGTCGGCCCGATCTCCGCCGCCACGCTGGACCCAGTGTCGGTGACGTCCGTGCCGATGCTCGAGCGGAGGTTCCCGGTGTCGACCGGGGCGAGGGCCTTCGCGTCGCGCTCGGTGTCGAGCGCGGTCTTCCGGACGACGACGGACACGAGGGGGCCGGCCTGCTCCCCCGCGGCGCGCAGGTCACGGGACAGGCGGCGCAGGTCGGAACCGTCGACACCCATGTCACGCCTCCCCGGGTTGGTTCGACTGGTCGTCACGGCACGTGAGGAGCTGCTCGATCGCGTGCGAGGACCATCCGGTCGAGTCGACGGTCAGGACCCGGCCGGTGAGCGGGGCGAGCCCGTTGCCCGTGACGGTGTCCACGGTGATCCGGGCGTCCGCGACCTGCTCGGGCGCGGACCGCGGCAGGGCGACGGTCACAACCCTGGTCGTGACGTCCTGCCCGGCGGCGTCCCGCTCCCCGTACCCGCGGACGACGTCGTAGGTGATGCGGGCGGGCCCGGTGTACGTCACGGTCCCGTCGGTGCCGGCGCCGGGGCCGGTGGTGGGGTCCCAGTCGTCGTCGGACCCGCTCCCGTGGCGGATGGTGACGGTCGCGTTCATCGTGGCCTCGGACACGGTTGCGGCGTGCGCGGCCCAGTCGGGGTGGAACACGGACGCGCTCGGGAACGGCACCGTCACCACCCCGAGAGCTCGGGCCCGCGGCCCGGGGAGGGGGTGAACTCGACGACGCCGAACACGTCGTCGATCGCGCCCTCTTCGAGGTCGTCCTTGTCGGCCTGCGCGCGCAGCGCCGCCGCCTGCTTCCGCAGCGCGTCGGCGAGCTTCGCACCGTCCGTGGTGACACCGTCCGCGGTGCGCAGGACCTTGAGGGTCAGGGCCTCGGACGTCGCGATCGCGTCGAGCGCGTCCGCGGCGGCGCGGCCGACGGGACCGCGCAGGAAGTTCTCTGTCGCCCCGTCCGTGACACCCCACCGGCGCAGGTACCCGTCGACCATGTCGTCGGTGAGGATCTGCTTGCCCGACTCCTCGTCGGCCAGGTCGGCGATGAGGAGGCGGACCTGCCCGCGCGCGGTGTTGAACGCCACGATGCCTCCCGGTGTGGGGCTGGACAGGACGAGGACGAAGGACGACCCCATGAGGCACCTCCCCGGGGGTGCCCGCCCCCGGCCCGTGCGGGTCGGGGGCGGGCGGGTGGGTCAGGACGCCGGCTTCGACGCGTAGGTGTGCGTGGGCACGACCGTGGCGCCACCGACGACGTGCCGGACGCGGTAGAACACGCCGTCCTCGTTGAACGACCCCTCCTCCGGCGAGATGGACCCGCCGCCGGGGCGCGAGCCCGTGACGTCCGCGACGCGGATGTCCGGGGTCTCGTGGCCCGTGAGGAACGCGACCGCGAACGCGGGGCGCGGGGACGTCGGGGCCGGGAGCACGAACCACGCCGTGCCCTTGATGCCCGAGTCGACGACGAGCGTGATCGCGCCGCGCAGCCAGTTCGGCTCGAGCGTGGTCTTCGTGCCGACCGTGACGCGGATCTCCGTGGCGTTGAGGAGGCGACGCGCGGTCATCTCCTGCGCCTTGCCCACGACGAGGATGAGGTCGCCCGGGTCGAGGATGTTGCCCTCGGCGTCCTCCTTCGTCGACACGGTCGTGATCGCCGCGGACAGGTTGTCCGCGTCGAGCGCCGCCGTGCCGGCCGCGTTCCCGTTCGCCGACTTGAAGAAGTCGGGGTTCGGGGTGCCGTCGGCCTGCACGAGGAGGGAACGCGCGGTGCGGTCCTCCGTGAGACGGGCCGCCGTGGCGAAGTTCGCCGGGAGCTGCTTGAGCTCGTCGATGTCGTCGTTGATCCCGGCCTCCCACGAGTACCCGAACCGGCGACCGAACTTGCCGACCTGGATCTTGTACTCGTCGGTGTCGTGCACGGCCTCGGGGTACGGAGCGAGCTCCGCCACGGGGTCGAGCGCGGTGCGGCCGCCGAGGATGTCGACGAGCGCCTTCGGCTTGAAGTTCCGGACCCGCGTGCGGGCCGCGTACCCCGTCCACTGGACGGGGATGTCCGTGTACTTCGCGAGGAGCTCGCGGTCGAGGACGTCGCCCGTGACGGACCGGAACAGGTCCGACGTGGACAGCGCCTCCTTCACGAGGAGCGCGGCACGGTCGGAACCGTCCCAGGCGCGGCCCCACAGCTCCGCGGCCTCGGCGATCGCCTTGGCGCGCTGCGGCGAGGGCTTGCGGTGCGTCGCCGGGCCACCGCTGAGGAAGGTGCCGGCCTCGGTGATCCCGAAGGACTCACCCACGTTGATGATGGTCATGTCGGGGTCCCTTCTCAGACCTGGGCGATCTCGACGACCACGTCGGCGGGGGCGCCGCCCTTGGCCTCGAGGCAGTAGCCGAAGACCGGGTTGGCTCCGGAGTTGTCGGTGGTCGTGATGACCCCCGTCGCGGTGACGATGAACACGGGCTGCCCGACGGTGCGGGTCGTGTTCGTCGTGACGGGGACGCGGAACGCGCCGTCGAGCGCGACGGTGGCGTACCCGTCCTCGTTGCCGCCCTCGCCCTCCTTGGTGAGCGTGACGCCGACGAGGGAGCCGACGGCGACGGGCGAGCCCGACGCGGTGTCCGCGGGGACGGGCAGGGACCGGGAGCGGGTCCACATGAACACGTGGTTCTTGGACATGTCAGGCCTCCTTCACGGGGCGGCCGAACGCGCGCGCGACCGCGGCGTCGACGTCGATGGACTCGGTGACGTCACCGGTGGTGGTGGTGCCCATGCCGCGGACGCTGCCCGCGCCCTGGGCCTCGGCGACCTGCGCGGCGGCGGCCTCGACGGCGGCCTTGAACGCGTCGGCGTCGAGACGGCCCGACTCGGTGAGGGGCCGGTCGGCGAGCAGACCCTTGGTCTGCAGGGCGTCGAACTCGACGTCGGCGCCCTTGATGATCGACTCGGCGATGGCCGTGTCGGCGGCCTCGTGCGCGGCCTTGAGGGCCTTCTCGGCCTCCTCGGCACGCTGCACGGCGGCGTCGCGCTCCGACTCGAGCACGGGGGCCCGGCCGGCGTCCTTCTCGAGCTGAGCCAGGCGGCTCTCCTCGATCTGGGTCTGTGCCATGGTGTCCTCCTTGAGGGACTCATAGGCGGTGGACTGCCCGGCCGGACGGCTCGGGACACTGGTGGGGGCGACGGGCACGTACTCGGTGCGGACGCGCACCTCCGTGCGGTCACCCGTGAGCGCGGACGGGGCACCGTCCTCGCCGGTGGTGTACGTCTGCGCGAACGTGCCGTTCGTCTCGCCCTCGAGCTCGAACCACACCGTGGTGTCGTCGAAGTCACGGACCCACGCCCACACGCGTGCGTCCTCCTCCTGCGAGGAGTGGGCGTCGCGGACGAGGTCGACGAGCCGGTCCCGGACGTCGTTCGAGGTCGCCTCCGTCGCGTCGGCGCGCGCGGACTCGAGGACCTGCAGGATCTTCCCGCCCCGCCCGGCCTTCGTGACGAAGTCGACCGAGGAGCCCTCGACGAGGCGCGTGATGATGCGGCCCCGTCGGCCCTCGGCCTCGCCCTCCTCGACCTCCGCGGCGCCGCGGATGCTGACGCCGATGACGTCGGCCATCTCCGCGATCGGCTCCCGCCACGTCGAGAAGACCTGTGCCTCCGCGACGAGCGTGTTCCCGTCCCAGCGGGCGTCCTCCGTGAGGACGGCGGCGAGCGTGTTGAGGTCCCGCTCGGGCCGCTCGAACGACTCGGTCGCGGTCGGGTGGTTGATGTACATGTGCGTCCCGGCGGGGAACACGCGGTCGCGGGCGGCGGCCTCGAGCACGTCCGACGAGTAGTACCCGCTGCTCCCCCACCCGGGGTTGATGATGCCGACCGAGATGCGGCCCTTCGGCCCGTCGGCGGGCGTGGCGGCCTCGGCCAGCGGCCGCAACTCGCTGAGCGCTACCTTCATGGGTTCCTCCGGGGGACACTGGACGGATGGGTCAGGACGACGACGACACGTGCCGTGAGCACGTGTGGGTCTTCACCGGGGTGACGGTGGACGACGCGGGACAGCACCGGGAGCACGAATGCGCCCGGTGTGAGGCGGTGCTGGTGGAGCCGGTCAGGCGATCAGGTCCCGAACCGGTGTGACGACCATCGAGTCCCGCCACCCGGGCGTGACCCGGCGCGTGGACAGGTCGTCCCACGAGATGCGGCCGTCGTCGAGGAGCCGCAACCGGGCCGGGCCCATGACCTGTACCTGCTTCTCCGCCGGGAGGTTGTCGAACCACTCGCGGGCGTCCGGCACCGCGGATGGCGGGTCGTCCAGGTCGAACCCGAGGTCGCGCCACGACCGGGTGACCGGGACGCGTGCGCACCGGCCCTGCTGGTGGTCGATCGGGCCCTGCTCGTCGACCGGGTGCTGCGTGCCGTGCTGCACGAGGCAGGACGGGCAGGTGCGGACGTCGAGCGTCGCGACCCACTGCCACCCGGTCAGGACGTCCCGGTTCGCCTGGTCCTGAGCGAACGCGCCGGCGCGGTGCGCGTCGAGCATCTCCATGCGCGCGATGACGAGGGCGCGGGTGAGGCCACCGTTGAACCCGGACTCCACCGTGGACAGCATGCGGCGTGCCGCGACGCGGGGGTTCTCCCCGACCGCGACCCCACGGATCAGGGACGACGCGATCGCGGACGTCGCCTCCCGCCCGATGGGGTACGTCATCGCGGTGATCTGCTGCGTGGTGCGGGTCACGATCGCGTCGAGCGTGGCCGGGTCGACCCGGTTGAACGCGACCCCGGTGCGGGCCTCCGCCGGCGCGAGGTCGGGGTACTGGGCGCCGATGAGGCGCGCCTGCCACACGGCGGCGTCCCCCGTGAGGGCGGGCACGTCCCGCAGGATCCGCACCCCCGCCTCGTCGGCGAGCGCGTCGAGCCGCGCCTCCGTCAGGTCCAGGGCCCGCACCGCACGCTCCGCGCGCAGCACCTGCGCCCGGGACGGCCACGCCCCATCCACGGACGCGTTCACGAGGTCCGTGATCGCTGCCTGCCACTCGACGGTCAGCTCGTCCCACGCGGTGACCCACGCCTTCACGAGGTCGCGGGTCGCGGCGTCGACCGTCTTGTCGACGGTGGCGCGCATGCGGCGCGTGAGCGCGAGCACGTCAGGGGTGACGGTCACTCGTCCCCACCCCGGAGCACCGCGGCCGGGTCCTGCCCGCGGCGGAACGCAGCCGTCGCCGCGTCCCCGAGCGCGTCCCCCGCCTGCTTGTACGGGTCGAGCCAGTTCCCGTCGTCGTCCGTGAGCTCGTCGATGATCTCGTCGGCGTCCTTCACGTTGAACGCCTTGAGCAGGAGCTTCGCGATCACGACGGGCGGGAGCGTCTTCGTCGTGTCGGCCTTCGCGATCGCGTCGACCACGACCTGCACCGGCACCTCGTCCAGCGGGGGCCAGTCGAACTCGATCGTGGCGTCCGTGTCACCGGCCAGGGTGAGGACCTCACGGCCCGTGAACGGGTCCCGCGTCACGGCACCCTGCAGGGGTCCACCCTTCGCCTTCACGGACTGCGTGATGACGTAGGTCAGGATCGCGCGCAGCGCGTTCTCCCACAGGGAGCGGCGCTGCGTCATCTCGAGCCGAGTGGGCAGGTTCAGGGTCTCCGCGACGGCGCGCGCACCGGTCTGCCCGGGGTCGGCGAGGAGCGTCGTCACGGGGACGCCGAGCGCGGCCGCGACCATCGCGGCCAGGGGCCGGCCGGACTCGGAGTCGATCGTCGCGCCGGTCTTCGGGATCGCTTCGAGCGTGACGTTCGGTCCGAGGGCGGCGGTCGCGCCGACGTTGTTCTCGTTCGCGGGGATCGTGTCGCCCTGGGGGCGGCGCGCGAGCGCGGCCCGCATCTTCTGCGACGACGACCCGTTCCCGGCGGTCGCCTTCCACGCGAACTGCGACAGGGACTTCACGAGCGTCGCCCAGTCTGCGAGGAAGTCGCGGTACAGGCGCGCGAACGGCAGCGCGGCGTAGGCGTCGCCGATGCCGAACTTCCACCCGTCGAGCCGGTTCGCGGACACGTGCTGCACGGGCGCATCCCACATGACGGGGTGCCCGTCGATGCTGCGCACACGCTGCGCGGGCCGGTACGTCAGCGCCGGGTAGTACGCGGTGCGCTCCGTCGTGACCATGCGTGCGGTGCGCACGTCGACGCGCTGCTCGGTCCAGGTGCGCTCGTAGAACCACGGGTCGTCCCGGTCGTCCGGGTTGAGGATGACGTCCGTGACCTCGTCGAACGGGATCGTGCGGGCCTGCACGAACCCGGTGACAGGGTTCGTGAAGCACGCGATGAACACGTTCCCGTCGGTGCCGAGCGCGCGCTCGTTCTCCTCCTGCGCCTGGTCCCCGGTCAGGGCCGCCCGGTTCCCCGGGTCGTCGAGGAACGCCTGCACGACGGCGTTCACGTCCTGCGTGCCCTCGTCACCGGTGGCGCGGGCGCTGATGCCGACGCCCTGCCCCCACACGTATGCCTGCCGGATCCCGAGCCCACGCTTGATCAGCGGGTTCGCGACCGCCATCACACGGGCGACCTCGGACGCCTCACGCAGACCCTGCCGGGAGAACTGGTGCTCCCCCGCCGCGGACAGGCGCTTCCACCCGCGGTCCTCAAGCATCCGCTCGAGGTCGGCGACGGACTCCGCGAGGAGCTCGGCCTGGTGGTTGGCGGCGGCCGCGTTCTCACGCGCCTCGGTCACGGTCGCGGACTCTTCGAGGCCGAGCAGCTGGCGGAACCGCCCCATGGTCGACCCCCCTAGGTCAGTAGCCGCCGAGGTAGGCGTGCGGGTCGTCCTCGACGAGGTCGTCGTAGGTGAACGTGTCGTCGTCGAGCAGCGGGTTCAACAGCAGGCGGTTGATCGCCTGCGAGAACGCGTCGATCGTGTCGTCGTGCGCCCCGTTCGGGAACGCGCGCGCCTCCTCGAGCAGCTCTTCCACGTTCGGCAGGAGGTCCGCCGTGGGGAGGTGCACGTTCCGGGAGTGCACGAGCGGGGACACCGCGTTCGCGCGCGCGTACTTCGACCCCTCGGGTTCGATCGGGATCAGGCCCGGCACGGTCCGCCCGAGCGCGTTGATCACGGCCGGCCCGTTTGCCTTGTCCTCGACGAACTTCGCGACGGCCTGCGGCCACCGCGCCGTCATCGCCTTGATCGCGTCCAACGTGGCGGTGAACGACAGGCGGGCCCGCACCTGGTCGAGCAGGTACGCGTCCACGCCGAGGCGCAACCACACCTGCCCGACCACGTAGTCGGACGACTTCGTGTCCTTGAACGCGAGGTCCCACGACTGCACGACCTCGACCCCGTCGCCGGGCACCCACCGGACACCACCGGGCCGGTCGATCCACAGCGGCTGCTCGTACCGCGCCCACTGCTCGGGGAACAGGTCCCCCGCGAGGGGGGACGGGCGCCCCTGGTACAGGGCGGCCCAGGTGCGCGGCCCGGCCTGCACCTTCCGGCGCTCCCACTGCTCACGGGTGCGGCCGCGGGCGGAGATCATGTACTCGCCGGGCTGCCGCCCGAGGATGTCGGTCTCCCCGTTCTCCGGGGAGTGGTCGGCCTGCGCGGGGATGTTCACGACGGACCACAGGTGCCCGTCTTCGGCGGCGAGGAGCCGGCCGGCGAGGTCGTCGTGATGCCACCGGGTGAGGATGACGATCACGGGCGCGCCGGGCGCGAGACGGGCGGACGCGACGTCGGTCCACCAGTCCCAGGCTCGGTCGCGGAACACTTCGGAGTCGGCTTCGATGCGGTCCTTGAGCGGGTCGTCGATGATGAGGACGTCCGCGGGCCGGGAGGTGAGGCCACCGCCGATGCCGACGGCGTACACGCCGCCGAGGTGGTCCGCGATCTGGAACTCGTGCTGCGCGGCGACGTCGTCGGCGACGCTGATGCCGAGCTGGTGCCCGTGGGTGCCGATCTCGCCGCGGATGAGGCGGCCCATGCGGCGGGCGACGGTCGCGGCGTAGGACGCGACGACGATGCGGGTGTCGGGCCGGTCGGTGAGGACCCAGGTGGGCGCCCACTTCGTCGCGAGCGTCGACTTCCCCTCCTGCGGGGGCATGGAGATGATGAGGCGCGCGTCGGGGGTAGTGAGGGCCCGGGTGATGGCGTCGTTGATGACGTCGAGCGCCGGGGTGCGGTGGAACTTCGGGTCGAGCTCGACGGCCATGTCGGCTGGGGTGGGCCAGCGCGGCGGGGGCGGGGGTTCGAACCGGCGTGCGGCGGCTTCGAGGAACGACAGCGACATGGTCGCCTCCTCGGTGCCTCCTTCGTG
>Ga0079224_100003822_pt1 | contig 19200 bp, 16 predicted proteins | sample Stecom2015_FD_80414 | JGI IMG/M metagenome (GOLD analysis project Ga0079224, IMG submission 80414) | Agricultural soil microbial communities from Utah to study Nitrogen management - Steer compost 2015 | ecosystem: Environmental > Terrestrial > Soil > Agricultural land | place: USA: Utah... | reverse complement strand
GCGTTCTCCGGGCCGACCAGGTTCGCGACGGGCACCTTCACGTCCACATAGGACAGCTCGGCGGTGTCGGAGGCCTGCCAGCCCATCTTCTCCAGCTTGCGGCTGACGGTGAAGCCGGGGGTGTCCTTGTCGACGACCAGCAGCGAGATGCCGCCGGAGCCCTTGCCGCCGGTGCGCACCGCGGTGACGACGAAGTCGGCGCGGCAGCCGGAGGTGATGTAGGTCTTGGAACCGTTGACGATGTAGTGGTCGCCCTCGCGGCGCGCGGTGGTCGACAGGTTGTTCACGTCGGAGCCGCCGCCGGGCTCGGTGATGGCCAGCGAGCCGATCATGTCACCGGCAAGCGTGGGCTTGACGTAGCGCTCGATCAGGTCCTTGTTGCCCGAGGCCACGATGTGCGGGACGGCGATGCCGCAGGTGAACAGCGAGGCGAACAGACCGCCCGAGCCGCCCGCCTGGTGGATCTCCTCGCAGACGATCGCGGTGTCGATGGCGGTGCCGCCGCCACCGCCGACCTCCTCGGGGAACTGCAGGCCGAGCAGGCCGAGCTCGCCGGCCTTCTTGTGCAGCTCGCGCGGGAGTTCGCCGTCACGCTCCCACTGGTCCAGGTAGGGCAGCACCTCGCGCTCGACGAAACCGCGCACGGTGGCGCGCAGTTCGCGACGTTCGGGGGTGTTCCACGGATTCTCGGTCATGACAGCAACTCCACTGGGATATCGATGGTGCGGGACCGCAGCCATTCGGCCAGTCCCTTGGCCTGCGGGTCGAACCGGGCCTGATACGCCACGCCCTTGCCGAGCAGGTCCGCGACGAGGAAGTTCATCGCGCGCAGGTTCGGCAGCAGGTGCCGGGTGACGGTCAGGTCCGCGGTCTCGGGCAGAAGTTCCTTCAGCGCCTCGACGGTGAGGGTGTGCGCGAGCCAGCGCCAGGCCTCGTCGGTGCGCACCCAGACGCCGATATTGGCGTCGCCGCCCTTGTCGCCGCTGCGGGCGAGCGCGATCGTGCCGAGCGGGACACGGCGGGTCCGCGTGACCGGAAACGGCTGCGGCAGTTCGGGTTCGGCGACGGCTTCGAGCGCGCGCGTCCGCTCCGGCGGGGCGATCTCGGCGCGCGTGCCGTCGGGCAGCACGGCCACGTGCGCGACCTCGGCGGCGTCGACGTAACCGGCGGTGTAGACGCCGTAGGGCGAGCCGTTGCCGGGCGGGGTGGTGAAACTACAGCCGGGGTAACCGGCGAGCGCGAGTTCCACCACCGTGGCGGAGAAGGCGCGGCCGACCTTCTTCGGGTCGGGGTCGCGCACCACGCAGCGCAGCAGGGCGCTGGCCTGCTCCTCGGTCTCGGCGTCGGGGCGGTCCAGGCGGACAAGGGTCCAGTCCAGTTCGGCCGGGCGGGCGGGCAGCCACGATTCCAGCTGACGGCGGGCCAGCTCGGCCTTGGCCTCGATGTCCAGGCCGGTGAGCACGAACTCCATCTCGTTGCGGAAGCCGCCAAGGGTGTTCAGGGAGACCTTCAACCGGGGCGGCGGAGCCTCGCCGGTGACGCCGGACACCAGCACCCGGTCGGGGGCTTCCTGGGCCAGCCGCACGCTGTCCAGCCGCGCGGTGACGTCCGGTCCGGCATAGCGGGCGCCCTGGATCTCGTACATCAGCTGCGCCTCGACGGTGTCGACGGTGACCGCGCCGCCGGTGCCTGGATGCTTGGTGATGACGCTGCTGCCGTCCCGGCGGACCTCGGCGATCGGGAAACCCGGCCTGCCGAGATCGGCGATCTCGGTGAAGAAGGCAAAGTTGCCGCCGGTGGCCTGGGTGCCGCACTCGATGATGTGGCCCGCCACGACCGCGCCCGCCAGGGCGTCGAAATCCTCGCGCGACCAGCCGAAGTGGGCGGCGGCCGGGCCCACGACGAGGGAGGCGTCGGTGACACGGCCGGTGATCACGATGTCGGCGTCGGCGCGCAGGCATTCGGCGATGCCCCAGGCGCCGAGGTAGGCGTTGGCGGTGAGCGGAGAACCCAAGCCGAGCTCATGGGCGCGCGGCAGCAGGTCGTCGCCCTCGACATGGGCGACCTTCGCGTCCACCCCGAGTTCGGCGGCGGCCGCGCGCACCTGCTCCGCCAGGCCCGCGGGGTTCAGCCCGCCCGCGTCGACCACGATCCGCACGTTCTGCCCGAGCGCCAGGGTGAGGCAGTCGCGGAGCTGGGTGAGGAAGGTCTTGGCGTAGCCGAGGGAGGCGTCCTTCATCCGGTCGCGGCCGAGGATGAGCATGGTCAGCTCGGCGAGGTAGTCGCCGGTGAGCACGTCGAGCGGGCCGCCCTCGAGCATCTCGCGCATGGCGGACAGGCGGTCGCCGTAGAACCCGGAACAGTTGCCGATCCTCAGGACGTCTGGATCGGCGGCCAGCGTGCGCATCGGGCCGGTGCCTCCCTCGTCGATGAGTCGGATGTCGGTGAACGGCGGCGCTCGTTCGCGTCCGCCCCAGCATCACACCCCGGCAGAAAAAAATCAAGCTAGCGTGCTTGTTAATTGTTCGCGCAGGTAGACACTCTTTCGGGCCGCACAACACGCGCACCATCAGCTCCGGGAAGACGCGCCACCCGCCTATGGTGCACCCGCCGACACGACGGCACGGCAGAATCAGCGCAATGTCGACCGACGTGACGATGATCCTGCTGCTCGCCCTCGCCGGCTTCCTGCTCGGCGGGGCCTACTCGCTGTGGAAGACCTCCCGGCCGCTGGCCGTCGGCCTGGCCGCCTGCGGCCTGCTCGCCGCCGCGGGCGGACTCTTCTGGGGCCTGAGCTGACCCCACCGTTTCCGCCGGATCGACATGCCGGTCATCCCGGAGGCTCCGACAACCCGTCGGACTGCACATCGAGACCGATGGCACGAAGGCCGACGGCGGCCCTGTCGAACTCACCGAAGAAGCGAAGCAGCAGGGGGCCGAACTCGTGATCGACACGGCGCGGCAGCCGGCTGCGAACTGAACCGTCACCGGGACATACGGACCGCCCGCTGGGGGCAGAGCAGGAACCGAACGGCCCGGCGTGGAAGGGGCGACTTCACACGCCGGGCCGGTTCGGGGGCGCGATCACCGGGCAGTGGTGATCGCGCCGACGCGGAGCCGAACCTCCCGACAAGGCGGCGTCCGCGTTCCCGGGCGGCGAGGGCGCTGCCCGGGAAGCATGTGTCAGGCGTCTCGCCTGTTGACCACGACCACGGCGGCGGCGAAGACGATCGCGACGAAGGCCGTGAAGTACAGCAGGGCGGGCCAGGGGCCCCAGTGCCAGGGCAGACCCGTGTCCTCCATACCGAGGAAGCGATTGGCGTTCTGGAACGGCAGGAACACCTGAATATTACGTCCGTACTTACCGAACGCGCCGATGATCGGCTCGATCAGCACCGGCCAGACGATCAGCACCGAGATCGCGCCCGCCGACTGGCGCACCAGCGCGCCGACACCGACGGCGAGCACCGCCACCAGGGCGATGAAGATCGGGACCGCGTAGAAGATCTTGGTGTCGCCCTCGGTCAGGCTCAGCTTCTGACCGACCTCCGCGGTGGTGACCGCCTTCAGGATGAGAAAGCTCAGGAAAGTCAGCACCGCCGCGAGCACGGCCGCGCCGACCGCGAGCATGCCGGCCTTGGTGGCCAGCACCGCGGTCCGGTTGGGCACCGCCAGGAAGGTGGCGCGCATGGTGCCGAAGCGGTACTCGCTGGTCACGGCCAGCGCGCACATGATCATGATGAGGATGTAACCGAAGCCGGGCAGGAAGGCCGCGCCGGTGATGCCGAGGGCGGCGAGCACGTTGTCGGCCAGCGGCGGCTCCGGCGCGATGGACGGATCGTCCTTCCACGCGCTCATCGTGACATTCAGCAGCAGACCGAACAGCGCGGTCATGCCCAGGGAGAACACCACGGCCAGGCCGGTGCACCACCACGGCGATCTGGTCGAGGTCAATTTGATTCGTTCCGCGGCCAATACGCTCATCGGAGCGCTCCTCCCATCGCTGCCATCTGCGCGTCCGGTCCCGGCACGCCCACCTGTTCGGCGCCCTCACCGTGGTACTGCACCGCACCGCCGGTCATCCGCATGAACGCCTCCTCCAGCGAGGCGCGCTGCGGGGACAGCTCGAACAGGGTGATGTTGTTCTCCGCGGCCAGCGTGCCGACCGCGTCGCTGGCGACGCCCGCCACCAGCAGGGCGGGGCCGTCCGCGCTCGCGCCGTCCTCGCGGACGGTCAGGTTCTTGCCGGTGAGCAGGCTGCGCAGTTCGTCGAGCTGCGGGCTGCGCACGCGCACGCTCTGCTCGGAGGCGCGCTCGATGAACTCCTTCGTCGTGGTGTCGGCGATGAGCTTGCCGCGGCCGATCACCACCAGGTGCTCGGCGGTCTGCGCCATCTCCGACAGCAGGTGGCTGGAGACCAGCACGGTGCGGCCCTCGGCGGCCAGGCGCTGCATGAACCGGCGGATCCACAGGATGCCCTCCGGGTCGAGGCCGTTGACCGGCTCGTCGAACAGCAGCACCTTCGGATCGCCCAGCAGCGCCCCGGCCAGGCCGAGCCGCTGGGACATGCCGAGCGAGAACCCGCCGGCGGGACGGTCGGCGACCTCGGCGAGCCCGACCAGCCGCAGCACCTCCTCGACCCGCGATTTCTCGATGCCGTTGGAGGCGGCCAGCCACTGCAGGTGGGCGCGCGCCGAGCGGTTCGGGTGCACCCACTTGGCGTCGAGCAGCGCGCCGACGGTGCGCAGCGGGTTCTTGATCTCGTGGTAAGGCTTGCCATCGATGAGCGCGGTGCCCGCCGTCGGCCGGTCCAAGCCGAGAATCATCCGCATGGTCGTCGACTTGCCGGCGCCGTTGGGTCCGAGGAAGCCCGTCACCTGTCCCGGACGAACGGTGAAGGTCAGATCCTCGACGGCGGCGGTCCGGCCGAATTGTTTGGTCAGACCCCGTACTTCGATCATGGACTCCAGCATTCCCTACCGATCGTCCACGCGCGTCCACACCCAGGGGTGGAATCCGGTCATCCTCGAGAATGACCGGGCTCCCGCTCGAGTCGGGGACGGCCGAGGGAACCCCCGTAGGGGCCGCGCCGGTGGTGCGCGGCTTCTCTCGCCCCGGTGTCGGCGACCGGCTCAGGGCGTCGACGGCGACGACGCCTGAGCCCAGAACCGCTTGGGGATGCGGCCGGCGTGCCGGGCGAGCAGGCCCGCGCGCACCGCGTCGGCCATCGCGGCGGCCATCAGCGGCGGCTGCTTGGCCCTGGTGACGGCGGTGGCCAGCAGCACCGCCGAACAGCCGAGTTCCATCGCCAGCGCGGCGTCGCTGGCGGTGCCGATGCCCGCGTCCAGAATCACCGGGACGCCCGCGGCGCCCACGATCATCTCGATGTTGTGCGGGTTGCCGATGCCGAGACCGGTGCCGATGGGCGCGCCGAGCGGCATGACGGCCGCGCAGCCCGCGTCCTCGAGCCTGCGCGCCAGCACCGGGTCGTCGTTGGTGTAGGGCAGGACGGTGAAACCGGCGTCGACCAGCTGTTCGGCGGCCGAGAGCAGTTCGATCGGGTCGGGCAGCAGGGTGCGCTCGTCGGCCACCACCTCGAGCTTGACCCAGGTGGTGCCCAGCGCCTCGGCGGCCAGGTTCGCGGTGAGCACGGCCTCGGCGGCGGTGCGGCAACCGGCGGTGTTGGGCAGCGGCATGATGTCCAGCCGCTTCAGCAGGTCGAGCACGCCGGTGCCGCCCGCGGCGTCGACACGGCGCATGGCCACCGTGGTCAGCTCGGTGCCCGAGGCGACCAGGGCCTCCTCCAGCACGGCCAGGTTCTCCGCACCGCCGGTGCCCATGATGAGCCGGGAGCCGAACTCCCGGTCGCCGATGCGCAGCGGCGGCAGCCCGTTCGCGGGGGATTCCGGTAGGTCAGCCACCCTGGACCGCCGTCAGCACCTCGATCGTCCAGCCGCGGCCGACCTGCTCGTCCCAGCGCGACTTCGGGAACACCGCGCCGTCCACGGCCACGGCCACGCCCTGGCAGGGCAGCGCCAGGCGCTCGAGCAGCTGGCGGACGGTCAGCGGCTCGGCGAACTCGTGGTCCTCGCCGTTGACCGTGACACCGATCGGGATGGACATGGCGGTCATCGAACTCCTCCTGTGACGGACGGCGACGCGGTGGGCGGCGTCGCGGTGAAGCGGTGCGGGTCGGCGGCCCCGGCCTCGGGCACGGCGCCGCCGTCGAGCAGGGCCAGCGTCGCGTCCACGGTGAGCGGGACGGCCAGCATGCCGTTGCGGCCGTGCCCGGTGGCGGCGACGACCTTGTCGGTGAGCCTGCCGATGAGCGGAAGGTTGTCCGGGGTGCCGGGGCGGAGGCCCGCCGACGCCTCGGCCAGCTCGTATTCGCCGATGGCGGGGAAGATCGCCTCGGCGTCGGCGATCAGGTCGCGCACCCCCGCCACCGTGACGGTGGTGTCGAAGCCGACCTCGTACTGGGTCGCGCCGACGACCAGGCCGTGTGCGCGCGGCACCAGGTAGACCGGGCGGCCGTGCACCCTGGCTCGGATCACCCTGGCCGGTGCGGGCGCGACGCCGGGACGGCGCTTCAACCGCAGAATCTCCCCCTTCACCGGGCGCACCGGAAGGTCGGGCCACAGCCCGCCGGAGTGCGCGCCCGCCGAGACGACCACCTGGTCGAAGTCCAGCGCGGCCGGGTCGGTCACCGATTCCTCGCGCAGTTCGACCCCGGCGGCCACCGCCGCGTCGCGCAGCGCGCCGAACAGCAGGCGGTTGTCGATGGCCGGTTCGCCGGACAGCAGACCGGCACGCACCGTCCTGGCCAGGCCGGGTTCCAGCTCACGCACCCCGGCGCGGTCGAGCAGTCGCAGGCGGTGGCCGCGCTCGCCCACCCAGTCGGCGACGGTGCGCAGATCGGCGGCGTCGGCGGCGTCGAGGGCGACGGTCATGGTCTCGCGGGCGACGAAGACGTCCACGCCGGTGGCCGCGGCCACCCGATCGGCGAATTCCGGCCAGCGGGCCAGCGAGGCCGCGCCGAAGCCGAGCACGCCGTCCTCCCCCGGCCAGCCCTCCGACAGCGGGGCGAGCATGCCGCCCGCCACCCGGGAGGCGCCCGATCCGGCGGCGGCGTCGAACAGCGTGACCTGCCATCCGGCCGCCGCGGCCCGCCAGGCCACCGCGAATCCGACGGCGCCGCCGCCGACGACGGCCAGAGTCCGCATGTCTGTCACCTACCTGCGCGTATCGGCACGGGATCGCCCTGTGCTCGCTTGTCCACGGTAGCGCGGCTACCGTCTGTGACGTGCAACCCTCCCACCCGAACCGCCCCCTGCCGCCCCGTGATCGCCTGGCCACCGCGCGGCTGTACCTGTGCACCGACGCGCGCCGGGAAAAGGGCGATCTGGCCAGGTTCGCCGACGCCGCCTTCGCGGGTGGGGTCGACATCATCCAGCTCAGGGACAAGGGCTCACCGGGCGAGGCGCAGTTCGGCCCGCTGGAGGCCAAGGCCGAACTCGGCGCGCTGGCCGAGCTGAAGGCGGTCGCGCGCCGCCACGGCGGACTGGTCGCGGTGAACGACCGCGCCGACATCGCCCTCGCCGCCGGAGCCGACGTCCTGCACCTGGGCCAGGGCGACCTGCCGCCCGCCTACGCCCGCCGCATCCTCGGCCCCGACGTGGTGATCGGCCGTTCCACCCACAACCGTGCCCAGGCGGGGCTGGCCGCCATCGACGAGCACATCGACTACTTCTGCACCGGCCCGGTGTGGTCCACCCCCACCAAGCCCGGACGTCAGGCCGCCGGTCTCGACCTGGTGCGCTCCACGGCGGAATCGCACCCCACCCAGCCCTGGTTCGCCATCGGCGGCATCGACGTCGAGCGCCTGCCCGAGGTGCTGGCCGCGGGGGCGACCCGCGTCGTGGTGGTGCGCGCCATCACCGCGGCCGCCGACCCCGAGGCTGCCGCCCGCGAACTCAAACAAGCTCTGCTGGCCAACGCGGCACGGTGACCCGCGCGGACGCCACCGAGCTCGTCGCGCCCACCATGCGCCTGCACGCGGCCTGGCCGGCCGCGCACCGGGAGTGGGGTCCGGGGCCGCACGAGGACGGCTTCGGCCTGCGCGCCGGCGACGAGGTCGCCACCCCCGCCGGGTTCGCGGCCTGGACCGCCCGGCTGGAGGCCGACGACCGGTGCACCTATCGCTGGATGGTCGAGGGCGGCCGCGTGCTCGGCGGGATCGCGCTGCGGCGCGGTCCCGGGGAGCTCGTCCGGCGCTTCGGGCACCTCGGCTACGGCGTCCGGCCATCGGCGCGCGGGCGCGGCCTGGCGACCTGGGCGCTGGCCCGCATGCTCGACCACGCCCGCCGGCTGGGCATGGACCACGTTCTGCTGGTCTGCGCGGCCGGCAATCTCGCCTCCGCCAGGACGATCGAACGCGCCGGGGGGCCGTCTGGAAAGGATCGAGGACACCGATCTCGGCCCGGCGCGGCGCTATCGCATCACTCTCACCGCCCCCTGAGCCCGCACCGCGGGCCCGCGGTCGCCCGCCATTCGCCGATGCGCGGGTCAGCCGAGGATCTGGCGGGTCGTCATCAGCAGCGTGGACACCGACGACGTGGATTCGCCGTCCGCGGCGGACACGATGCGGGCCTGTCCGCCCGGACCGCCGGGATCGGCGTGCAGCCAGACGAACCCCTGGTCGGCCAGGTCGACCGTGCGGGGCAGGGCGGCCGCGACGGCCGCGGCGTCCTCGTCCGCGCCGAGGTCGTCGAGCAGGGCGCGGGCCGGGGTGGCGCGCAGGGCAGGCCAGGCGGCGGCGAAGCCGGGGTGCAGAGGGCGGTCGGTCACCTCGTCCTCGGGCACCCAGGCCAGCTCCAGGCTCTCCCGGTTGGCGCTGGTGGCCAGGGTGGCGGGGGCGTCGGCGACGACGGTGGTGTAGGTCCAGCCGCTGGGGACAGCGGCGGTCACCCGCTCGGCGCGCACCGTGATCTCGGTGTGCGCGATACCGGCCTCCTCCTCGGCCTCGCGGACCGCGGCGCGCACCGAGGATTCGTGACTGTCCTTGGCCCCGCCCGGCAGCGCCCAGGTTCCGCCCTGATGGCTCCACGGGGCGCGGTGTTGCAACAGCACGGCCGAGCCGCCGCCCGCGAGCGGGGCCCGCAGCAACAATCCGGCAGCTCCGTACTTACCCCAGTGCCGTAAGCCGTCCGGGCCGATCGCCCACCCGTCGCCGTCACCACGCATCGCAACCATCCTCGTTCCGCCCACAGCACACCACCCCCGTCGCACCCGGTCGGGGGTCTTCGACGCGCCGCGGCATCGATAGGACCACAATAAACTCCGATGCAGGCGTACGGCCGGGACGCGGACCGCGGAGGTGGACGAATGACACGGGCGGGAGGCGGCGCGGGCGCATGGGCGGGGGCGGAGGCCGGATCCGACGAGGAAAACCGGGTCGCGACGCCGGGCGGGACCGCGAAGACGGGGGCGGGCGCGCGGCCGGGACCGGGTGCGGGCTCGTCGCCGACGGCGGCGGGAACACACCGTGGCGCGCCGTGGCCGGGCAAGCAGTCCGCCGCCGCGCGCGAGCGGCGCGCCGGTCACCGGGCCGCCGCGGCCGCCGCGCTGCGTGAGCGGTTCGCCCCCGACAATGTGCGCGCCTTCGCCAAGTCGTCCCCCGGTCTGTTGATTGCGGTGGGATTGCTGCTGATCGTGCTGTGTGTGAGCGCGGCCGTGGTCACCTCCGGCGCGGTCGGCGACCGCCAGCACGCCCTGGACGTGCTGCTGGCCGAGACCGAACCGGACGCGCACTCCGCGCACCGGCTCTACACCTCGATGTCCATCGCCGACGCCGCCGCCGCGACCGCCTTCATCTCCGGTGGCCTGGAACCGCAGACCGTGCGCGAGCGCTACCTGCGGGCCGTCGGTGAGGCCTCGGCCGAGCTGGTGGTCGGCGCGGCCGACAACGACACCGACATCCGCCTGCGCACCGGCATCGCCACCGGCCTGCCGCTCTACACCGGACTGGTGGAGACCGCCCGCGCCGACAATCGCAGCGGCTACCCGGTCGGCGCCGCCTACCTGAGCGAGGCCTCGAACCAGATGCAGAGCACGCTGCTGCCGATGGCCGAGGAACTGGAGCACCAGCGGTCGGCGGCGGTGGAGCAGGCCACGCGCAGCCATGTGCGCCCGCCGTGGACGGCGATCGTCCTGCTGCTGGTGGCACTGGCCGCCCTGGCATGGGTGCAGACCATGCTGGCCAGGCGCTGGCGGCGCATGCTCAATCCCGGCCTGCTGGCCGCCTCGGCGGCGATGCTGTTGCTGCTGGGCTGGACGGTGATCGGCGGCTCGATCTCGGCCGCCGCGATGATCGACGGCCGCGACCAGGGCACGGTGCCCGGTTCCCGTCTGGTGGAGAGCCGCATCCTCACCCACCAGGCCCGCACCGCGGAGACGTTGAAGCTGGCCAGACGCGACGCGACCGGCGACTACGACCGGGTCTTCGACGACGCCATCGCCCGCATCACCGACCTGCTCGACGGCTACCCGCGCGACGCGCCCGCCACCGGCGCGGTCGTCGACGCCGACGACGCGCTGGCCCGGTGGCTGGCCTCGCATCAGCGGATGAACGACGCCCTCGACCGCGGCGACTACACCGGCGCGGCCGAGGTGGCCACCGGCAGCGGCCCCAGCGAGTCCGCCGCGGCCGTCGACGCGCTGGACGCGGCGCTCGACGACGCGCTCGCCCAGACCCGCGCCCACCAGCGCGACAACACCTGGCGGTCCGCGCGCGCCCTGGACTTCCTCGCCCCCGGCGCCCTCGTGCTCGGCCTGCTCGCCGTCGGCGGCGTGTGCGCCGGGCTGTGGCCGCGACTGCGGGAGTACCGATGAGGGCCCGGCACGCGGCGGGAGCCGCGCTGCTGGCCGCCGTCGCGGCGCTCACCGGCTGCGGTTCGGCCCCGGAACCGCCGGACCGCCCCACCGCCGTGGTGTTCACCAGCCCGCCCCTGCCCGCGGGCGCGGAACTGCTCGACACCGCGGCCCCGGTCCCGCCGGGTTCCGAGCAGTCCTGCGACGATCACACCGCCAGCCTGCGCCCGAACGGCGTCACCTCCGGCCCCACCCTGGACGCCATCCGCCGTCGCGGCAGGCTGATCGTCGGCCTGGACACCGGAAGCAACCTGTTCAGCTTCCGCGACCCCACCACCGGCCGGGTGGTCGGTTTCGATGCCGACATCGCCCGCGAGATCGCCGCCGACCTGCTCGGCGACCCCGAGCTGATCGAGTTCCGCACGCTCAGCTCCGGCGACCGCGAGCAGGCGCTGCAAGACCACACCGTCGATCTGGTCGCCAAGACCATGACCATCACCTGCGAGCGCAAGGAGAAAGTGGCCTTCTCCACCGTCTACCTGCGCGCCGATCAGCGGGTGCTGGCGATGAAGGATTCCGGCATCGGCGGCATCGCCGACCTGGCGGGCAAGCGGGTCTGCGTGGTCAGGGGCACCACCTCGCTGGACCGCATCCGCCGCGAACAGCCCGCCGCCACCGTCCTCACCGTCCCCAGCTGGGCCGACTGCCTGGTGGTGCTGCAACAGCGCCAGGTCGACGCGGTGAGCGCCGATGACGCCATTCTCGCCGGCCTGGCCGCCCAGGACCCCTACACCCAGGTCGTCGGCGACAGCATCAGCGCCGAACCGTACGGCATCGGCATCCCGCGGGACGCCGACGATCTGGTGCGTTTCGTCAATCGCACGCTCGAACGTCTGCGCGCCGACGGAACCTGGACCCGCCTGTACAACCGCTGGCTCTCCGTCCTCGGGCCCGCTCCGACCCCGCCCGCCGCGACCTATGAGGACTGAGCGCCCATGAACGACCGCGACGACACCCCCGATCCCCGCACCCCGCACCCCGACGCGCGATTCCCCTCCGGCCCGGCCGACCAGGACGAACACGCCGACGCCCGCACCGAGCCGCTGCGCGCAGGCACTCCCGCGCCGGAATCCGCGCCCGCGCGAACGGCCGCCGCGCCGCCGCATGCGAGCACACCGCCTGCCGAGGTGACCGCCCAGCGCGCCGACGCGGCACCGCCCAGCCGACCTCCCGTCGCCCCGGAAACCGCGGCCATGCCACGTCCGGGCACCCAGCGCGTCCCCCCGACCGGCGCTGTCCCCCGCCCCGAATCCGGCCACGCGCCCGCCGGTTCCGCGCCTCCGCCGACCGGTTTCGCGCCTCCGCCCACCGGTTACCTGCCGCGTCCACCGGCCGACCGGCCGGCGGCCCGTCCCTCCGGCGACTCCGGCGAATCCTCCGGCGCGAGCCCGGCGTCCATGCCGACCGCCTCGGGTCGCAGCGTGCGCACCTCCCGTTCCCGGGCGACCGTGCGCAGGCTCGGCGGCGGCCTGGTCCCGGTCCCGGCGATCCCGCCCGCCGACCCGATGGACGCGGTGCTCACTGACCCGGTGGTCAGCGAGGGCAGGCGCTACTGCGGCCGGTGCGCGAAACCGGTCGGCCGCGCCACGGCGGTGTCCCCGGCGACCTCGGTGGGCATCTGCGAACATTGCGGCGCCGCCTACGATTTCCGGCCATCGTTGCGCGCCGGTGACATGGTGGCCGGGCAGTACGAGATCCAGGGCTGCCTGGCGCACGGCGGCCTCGGCTGGATCTATCTGGCGATCGACCGCAATGTGAGCGACCGCTGGGTGGTGCTCAAGGGCCTGTTGCACGCCGGGGACGCCGAGGCGCAGGCGGTCGCGGTGGCCGAGCGGCAGTTCCTGGCCGAGGTGGCGCACCCGAGCATCGTCAAGATCCACAATTTCGTGGAACATCCCGGCCAGGACGGGCGGCCGGTGGGCTACATCGTGATGGAGTACGTGGGCGGCCGGTCGCTGCGCTCGCTGCTGGACGACCACCCGCGCCCGGAGCGCATGCCGGTCACCGAGGCCATCGCCTACCTGCTGGAGATCCTGCCCGCGCTGGACTACCTGCATTCGATCGGCCTGGCCTACAACGACCTCAAGCCGGACAACATCATGGTCACCGAGGACCAGGTCAAACTGATCGACCTCGGCGCGGTCACCCCGCTGGAGGCCTACGGAACCCTCTACGGCACCAAGGGTTTCCAGGCCCCCGAGCTGGCCGCCACCGGTCCCACCGTCGCCTCGGACATCTACACCGTCGGCCGCACCCTCGCGGTGCTCACCCTGGATCTGCCGATGGCCGACGGCTACTACGCCGACGGCATTCCCGATCCGGCGGACACGCCGGTGCTCGCCCGCTACGAGTTCTTCCACCGGCTGCTGCTGTGCGCCACCGACCCCGACCCGGCGCGGCGGTTCCCGTCCGCGCGGGTGATGTCGGCGCAGGCCGCGGGCGTGCTGCGGGAGATCCTCGCGCTGGAGACGGGCGAGGAACATCCCCAGCTGTCCACCGTGTTCAGTCCCCAGCGCGCCAATTTCGGCACCGAGGAGATGATCAGCGGCACCGACGCCTATGTGGACGGCGTCGCCCGCGACGTGCGGCTGCGCGCCGCCGATGTGGCCCGCGCGCTGCCCGTTCCGCTCATCGACCCGGCCGACCCGGCGGCGGGCCTGCTCGCCGCCACTCTGCAACCCGACCCCGAGCAGGCGCTGGAGGCCTTGGAGGTCGCGCGCGAGCGCGTCGAGTCCGATCCGGGGCACGCGCCGGAGAACGCGCACACCGAGCTGCGACTGGCCGAGGTCCGCATCCGCCTCGACCAGGGGCAGGCCGCCGAGGCGCTGCGCGGGCTGGCCGGTCTCGCGGCGGCCGACTGGCGGGTGCACTGGTTGCGCGGCCTGGCCGACCTGCACACCCAGCAGTTCGAGGAGGCGTTCGCGAGCTTCGAGGAGGTGCTGCGGGTCCTGCCCGGCGAGATCGCGCCGAAGCTGGCGCTGGCCGCCACCGCCGAACTGGTGCTCCAGCACTGGGATTCCAGCGACCGCGAGCAGTGGCGCGCCTACGCGGAGAAGTACTACGAGACCGTCTGGCGCACCGACCGCGCCATGGTCAGCGCCGCCTTCGGCCTGGCCCGCCAGCTCGCCGCCGCGGGCCGGGTGGACGACGCGGTGCGCGCCCTGGACGAGGTCCCGGCCACTTCCCGCGCCTACACCACCGCCCGCCTGACCGCGGTCCTGCTGCTGATCACCGCCGCCCCCGTCGCCGAACTGCCCGAACACACCCTGCACGTGGCCGCCGAGCGCATCGCGGCCCTGCCCCCGGGCGAGGGCCGGGTGCCGCAGCTGCGCGTCATCGTCCTCGGCACCGCCCTGACCTGGCTGCGCGCGGGTAACAAACCCCGCCGCCGGGACGCGAGCTTCCTCGGCGCGCCGTTCACCGAACGCGCCCTGCGCGAGGGCACCGAGGCCGGGCTGCGTTCCCTGGCCCGCATCGCCCCCGGCCGCGACCACCGCTACGCCCTGGTCGACCTCGCGAACTCGCTGCGCGCCAAAACGCTGTTCTGACCGGCCGATCGCGCACCGAACGCCCCGGTGGGGGCGCGCGGTGTCAGCTCCCGCCGACCAGGCGACTGGCCGCCCGCGCGATGGCCAGTTCCTCGTTGGTCGGCACCACCAGCACGGTCACCGGCGCGCCATCGGGCGAGATCCGCCGCGCGCCACGCTCCTTCGCGGTGTTGCGTTCGGGATCGACCTCGATGCCGAACGCGCTCAGCCCGGCCAGCGCGTCCGCCCGTACGTCGGCACTGTTCTCGCCCACGCCGGCGGTGAAGGTGATGACGTCCACCCCGCCGAGTTCGATCAGGTAGGCGCCCAGGTAGCGGCGCAGCCGGTGCACGTAGACGTCGTAGGCCAGCCGCGCGGTCTCGTCACCGGAGTCGATGAGCTTGCGCAGTTCGCGGAAGTCGTTGACCCCGGCCATGCCCTTCAGCCCGGACTCCCGGTTGAGCAGTTCGTCGATGCGCTCGACGTCGAAATCACCCGAATGCACCAGGTGACCGAGGATGCCAGGATCGATGTCGCCGGGCCTGGTGCCCATGACCAGGCCCTCCAACGGGGTCAACCCCATCGAGGTGTCGATCGGCCGCCCGCCGCGCACGGCCGAGGCCGAGGCCCCGTTGCCGAGGTGGAAGACGATCTGGCGCAGCTCCCGCGGGTCGCGGCCGAGGAATTCCGCGGCGCGGCCGGAGACGTACTCGTGTGAGGTGCCGTGGAAGCCGTAGCGGCGGATGCCGTATTCGGCGGCGACCTTGCGGTCGATGGCGTAGGTCGTGGCGGCGGCGGGCATGTGGAAGAAGAACGCCGTGTCGAAGACCGCGACCTGCGGCACGTCCGGCAGCAGTTCGCGGGCGCTCTCGATGCCGATCGCGTTGGGCGGGTTGTGCAGCGGGGCCAGGTCCGAAAGTTCGAGGATGGTGCGCACCACCTCGTCGGTCACCAGCGTCGGCTCGTAGAACACCTCGCCGCCGTGCACCACCCGGTGCCCGACCGCGCGCAGGCCGGCGCCCGCCAGATCGAACCCGGTCTCGTCGAACAGCTCGAACACCAGTCCGAGGCCGGCGCGGTGGTCGGCGATCCGGCCCGCACGGGTGAGCACCCGCTCGCCGCACCGGTGTTCGATGGCGCTGTCGTCCTCGCCGACGCGCTCGACCAGCCCGGAGGCCACCACCTCGCCCGACTCCGGTTCCAGCAGCTGGTATTTGATCGACGACGAGCCGGAATTGATGACCAGCACGCAGTTCTCACCGGCTGTGCTCATATCCGCTGCACCCATTCCTCCGGTCCCTCAGCCCTGCGCCTGGATGGCGGTGATGGCGACGGTGTTGACGATGTCGGCGACCAGCGCGCCGCGGGACAGATCGTTGACCGGCTTGTTCAGGCCCTGCAGCACCGGGCCGATCGCGACCGCGCCCGCACTGCGCTGCACCGCCTTGTAGGTGTTGTTGCCCGTGTTGAGATCGGGAAACACGAACACCGTCGCCCGGCCCGCCACCTCGGAGTCGGGCAGCTTGGCGTCGGCGACCGTCGGCTCCACCGCGGCGTCGTACTGGATCGGGCCCTCGACCGGCAGTTCCGGCGCGCGCTCGCGCACCAGCGCGGTCGCCACCCGCACCTTGTCCACATCCGCGCCGCTGCCGGACTCGCCGGTCGAGTAGGACAGCATCGCCACCCTGGGCTCGATACCGAAGCGGGCCGCGGTGGCCGCAGAGGAGATGGCGATGTCGGCCAGCTGTTCGGAGGAGGGATCGGGCACCACGGCACAGTCGCCGTAGGCGAGCACCCGGTCGGCCAGGCACATGAGGAACACGCTGGAGACGGTGTCGACGCCGGGAGCGGTCTTGATGATCTCGAACGACGGCCGGATGGTGTGCGCGGTGGTGTGCGCGGCGCCGGAGACCATGCCGTCGGCGATCCCCTCGTAGACCATCATGGTGCCGAAATACGAGATGTCGACGACGGTTTCGCGCGCCCGGTCCAGCGTCATGCCCTTGTGCTTGCGCAGCTCGGTGTAGGTGGCGGCGAATTTCTCCAGGTACTCGGAGGTGCGCGGGTCGAGCACCTCGGCCTCGGAGATGTCGACGCCCAGCTCGGCGGCGCGGGCCCGCACGGCGCTCTCCTCGCCGAGGATCACCAGGTCGGCGATCCTGCGCTGCAACACCCGGCCCGCCGCGCGCAGGATGCGGTCGTCGCCGCCCTCGGGCAGCACGATGCGCTTGCGGTCGGCCCTGGCGCGCTCGATGAGCTGGTATTCGAACATCTGCGGGGTCACCACGTCGCTGCGCTCGACCCTGATGCCCGCGAGCAGTTCCGGCGCGTCCACGTACTGCTCCATCAACGCCAGCGCGGTGTTGACCTTGCGCGGGTTGCCCGCCGACATCTTGCCGCGAGCCCGGTAGGCGGCGCTGGCGGTGTCGTAGGTGCCCAGCTCGGTGGTCAGGATCGGCAGGCGCGGCTTGAGGCCCTCCATCAGCCGGGCGATGGCCGGATGCGGCAGCAGGCCGCCGTTCATGATGATGCCCGACAGCGAGGGGAAGCCCGCGGCCTCGTGCGCGTTCACCACGCTGAGCAGCACGTCCGAGCGGTCGGCCGGGGCGACCACGACCACGCCGTCGACCAGCCGCTCCAGGATGTGCTCGGCCGTCATGCCGCCGACCATGATCTTGAGTGCCTCGCGCTGCAGCAGCTCCGGGTCGCCGCTGTACATCCGCCCGTTCACCGCCTCGCACAGCTCCGCCATGGTCGGCGCGATCAGCAGCGGCACCTCCGGCAGCGCCCACGACGGCAGGTCGAAGCCGCGCAGCGCGGCGCGCACCTCGTCGAGCTGCCCGGGATCGCAGCGGTTGGCGACGACGGCCACCGCGGTGGCGTGCTCGGTGCGCAGCTCGCTCGCGCACACCTCGACCAGATGCTTGATCTCGGCGGGCGTGCGCTCGGCGCCACGCACCACCAGCAGCACCGGCGCGCCGAGGTTGACCGCGATCCTGGCGTTGAACCGCAGCTCGCTGGGGCTGGCCACCTCGGTGTAGTCGCTGCCGACCACCACCACCGCGTCGCAGACCGCCGCCACCTCGTGGAAGCGCTCGACGATCCGGCTGATCGCGGCGTCGGGGTCGGCGTGCACGTCCTCGTAGGTCACGCCGACGGCCTGGGCATAGTCGATGTCGGCGGTGCTGTGCTCGAGCAGCAGCTCCAGGATGTGGTCCGGTTCGCCGGTCGAGCGCGTGATCGGCCGGAACACCCCGACGCGCGCGGTGGTGGCGCAGAGCATCTGCAGGACCCCGAGGGCAACCGTGGACTTGCCGGTTTCCCCCTCGGGCGAGGCGATGTAGACGATGGACGGAGCGGTGTCGGCCATATCGCAAGAGCTTAGTGAGCCGAACTGATCTTGACCGTTCCACCTCGACCCGGTCACTTTCGGGCCCCGGAGGTTGTCGCGCCACAGAACCACTGGTACGGCGTGGCGCACTCCCGCATGATTGACAGCAAGCTGTCAGTAATGACAGGATGCTGTCATTCGAGCGAAAGGTCAGGCATGTCTCCGACCCCCGTGTACGCCGCTGTCTACGACTCCCTGGCCGACTGGGAGACCGGCGCCGCCACCGCCCACGTCAACGACCCCTCCGGCCAGCGCGAGCCGGGCCGCTACCAGGTGGTGACGGTCGGCCCGGCCCGCGCCACGATCACGACCAAGGGCGGCGCCCGCATCACCCCCGACCTGGCCCTCGACGAACTCGATCCCGCGGCGGGCGCGCTGCTGATCCTGCCCGGCGCCGACGCCTGGGTCACCGGCGAGCTCACCCCCTTCGCCGAGACCGCCGCGCGCTTCGTCGCCGCCGGCACGCCGGTGGCAGCCATCTGCGGCGCCACCTTCGGCCTGGCCACCGCGGGCCTGCTCGACACCAGGCGGCACACCAGCAACGCCCCCGAGTTCCTCGCCCACAGCGGCTACACGGGCGCGGCCAACTACGTCGCCGCACCCGCCGTCACCGCCGAGGACCGCCTCGTGGTCACCGCCTCCGGCACCGCCCCGTTCGAATTCGCCCGCGAGGTGTTCGGCGTGCTCGACCTCTACGAGCCGCACATCCTCGACGCCTGGTATCGCGTCTTCGCCCACCAGGACCCCGAGGCCTACGCCGTGCTCGAGGCCTACGAGGCCGCCCGGGCATGAGCGCCGCCTCTCCCGCGGCCGGGCGGGACGAGCTGCCCGGACGCGAGCCGCCGGATCACGAACTGCTGAGCGCCGCCGCCATCACGGCGTTCCGGCTCAACGGCCGATTCCTCGCCCTGGCCGAGGAATTGGCCCGCCCGGCCGGTCTCACCGCCGCCTGGTGGCAGGTGCTCGGCGCGGTCCTGCACGAGCCGCTGCCGGTGGCCGGGATCGCCCGCGCCATGGGCATCACCCGCCAGAGCGTGCAGCGCATCGCCGACCTGCTCGTCGACAAGGGCCTGGCCGAATACCGCCACAACCCGGCCCACCGCCGCGCCAAGCTCGTCGCCCCCACCGAGGCGGGCCTGGCCGCCGTGCGCGCCATCACCCCCCAGCACGCCCGCCGCGCGGCCGAACTCGCCGACCGCCTCGGCCACGACCGCCTCGCCGAGATCGTCACCGCCCTCACCGACCTGACCGCCGCCGTCGAGGCGATGACCACCCCCGACCGCTAGCCCGCGCCCTTCCGCCGGCCCCGAACCGCCGCACGGATCAGCGCGGGCCCTTCTGGCGCAGTTTCGC
>Ga0079224_100003821_pt1 | contig 19202 bp, 21 predicted proteins | sample Stecom2015_FD_80414 | JGI IMG/M metagenome (GOLD analysis project Ga0079224, IMG submission 80414) | Agricultural soil microbial communities from Utah to study Nitrogen management - Steer compost 2015 | ecosystem: Environmental > Terrestrial > Soil > Agricultural land | place: USA: Utah... | reverse complement strand
CAATATCAACAATATGAGTTATAGCGCCAATTTTGGTTTGGGCATAAATTATAATTTCTCAGAAAGGATTAAGGTGAATGTTGAACCTACTTTCAAATATCAAATAAATACATTCAATAATAGTTCGGGCGATTTTCAACCCTACTTTATTGGAATATATACAGGATTAAGTTATAAGTTTTAGGTTTTTTAGTTGGTTAGATAATTATTGCAAACTTGCAATGATGATGGAAAGCTGCTCTGTGCCAAGAGCGGCTTTTCTTTTTAAAAATTTTTCTGAAGCTCCTCCAAGATGGTTTGTCTTGCCTGTTCATTCAACGCTTTTGTGTCTACAATCGTCATATGTTCCGTTGAAAGAAATCTATGGATTTTCACCCTCATTTTGCCAGGGCAACCGCTAAAAAAAGTGTACGAAAATCGCTTCTTATTATCGAGAAAAGTCAAAGGCACCACAGGAATATGATGGTTGATGGCCAATCTAAATGCACCGTCCTTAAATTCGTCCAGAACAATAGATTCATCATCCGGTACGCCACCTTCTGGAAAAATGCAGATGCTCAAGCCCTGTTTCAAACGTCGTTGCGCTCTTAAGAAAACTGCCCTTTTGCTTTTATCCGAACCCCTATCGACCAAAATGCACGTGCGCTTATAGAAAAATCCGAACAATGGAATTTTCGCCAATTCCTTTTTGCCCACAAAAACAAAAGGATGGGTAACGCTGACGAGCATCAACATAATATCCGCCATAGAAGTGTGATTGGCAACAAACATATAGCTTCTTCCATTTTCGAGTGCTTGTTCACGATGGATGATCCACCTAAAACCCATTCCTACCAAAATGATTTTTGCCCAAAAGCGGGCCAACTTAAAAAAATACGGATACCATTCCTCCTTTAAAATAGAAACGATCAACAAGGGCATCATAATTAAAATTGGCAACGTCACCAAGACATAAAACCAAATGCGGTATAAAATCCAAACGGGATATTTGATCAGTTTCATCTATTTGTTGAAATTTATCCAAGACATTTCATAGCAATCAAAACTACTCAAATTAATTGAGCTATTCTGACAAAAAAATTACCTTTGTGGCTCGTTAAACAAATTAAAAAATGCCCACTTTCGTGGGAAGTGATCATGGCAAGAATACTTACAGGCATACAAAGCACAGGAACACCGCATCTGGGAAATATTCTCGGGGCTATCATTCCAGCAATCGAAATGGCACATGACGACAAAAATGAATCGTTTCTGTTCATTGCCGATATGCATTCTTTAACCCAGATTAAAGATTCAGAGACCCTTCGGCACAACACGTATTCCACTGCCGCTGTTTGGTTGGCATTTGGCCTGGACGTGGACAAAACCGTTTTTTACAGACAAAGTGATGTGCCACAAACCGCTGAATTGACATGGTATCTAAGCTGTTTTTTTCCGTACCAACGGTTGACCTTGGCCCATAGCTTTAAGGATAAGGCAGATCGGTTGGACGACGTGAATGCCGGTTTGTTTACCTATCCTATGCTGATGGCTGCTGATATTCTACTATACGATGCAGAAATCATTCCTGTGGGAAAAGACCAATTGCAACATATTGAAATGACCCGTGACGTCGCTACCCGCTTTCATGCCAAAATGGGAGAAACCTTTGTGATGCCAGAAGCAAAACTACAAGAAAACGCCAAACTTGTCCCAGGAACGGATGGCGAAAAGATGAGCAAAAGCAAGGGCAATATCATCGACATATTTTTGAGTGACAAACAGTTGCGCAAGCAAATCATGTCCATCCAAACTGATAGCACTCCTATGGAAGCACCTAAAGATTGGAAAACCTGCAATTGTTTTGCCATTTACAGTTTGTTGGCTTCACCCGATGCCGTTGAAACCATGAGAACCAATTATGAAAAAGGTGATTATGGTTATGGAACTGCGAAACAAACATTGTTTGAATTGATCGTGGAAAAATTTGCCACCCAGCGCGAACGTTACCATCATTACATGGAAAACCTTAACGAAATTGATGCCGCTTTGTTCATCGGTGTGGAAAAGGCACAAATGGTTGCTGATGATGTTTTAAAACGGGTGCGGAGTAAAATCGGGTATTAAAACAGTCCCGTTGCCGAAGATATTTTAGATAAGTTCAAACAACTTTCCTGGAAGCGGTCGGATGACACCCTTCAACTCCATATTCAACAAAATTCCGGCAACTTTATAAATGGGGATTTGACATTCTATGGCTATAATGTCCAAGAGCTGTTTTTCATTTGATTTCAAATAATTATAAATCACCTTTTCCTGGCCATCCAATTCTACAAACAGTTGCTTTTGAATGACGGGTTTTTTCTTTTCCTCTAACTCCCAATTCAATATGGAGGCAACATCCATCGCCTTTGTAAGAATGTTTGCTCTTTGAAATTTAATCAAATTGTTACATCCCACACTTTGTTGGTCGGTAATCCGTCCCGGAACGGCGAACACCTCCCGGTTGTACGAATTGGCAATATCTGCGGTGACCAAACTGCCTCCTCTTTCGGCAGATTCAATAACAATCGTGGCTTCGCTTATTCCGGCAATGACCCGATTTCTTTTTAAGAAATTCTCTCTGTCTGGATTGGATGTGCTCCAGAATTCCGTAAGAAAGCCTCCGTTTTTCTCAATATCGGAAACATATTTTTTATGAACTGAAGGATAAATTTGGTTCAAACCATGCGCTAAACAACCTACGGTTTGCAAATTGTGTTTTATTGCCGACTTTTGAGCAGTGATGTCGGTGCCATAAGCAAATCCAGAAATGATTATTGGATGAAAAGCGGCCAACTGCTCTACTAATTGTTCGCAAAAAGCAATGCCATACGTGGTAATCTTTCGGGTACCAACAATGCTAATGATGCGATTCTTTTTTAAATCGACATTTCCGGATTGAAATAATAAAATAGGTCCATCGATGCAATGTTTCAGTTTTTCCGGATATTGGCTGTCCATAAAATAGAGACATTCAATATCATTCTCCCTGATGAATTTGAGTTCCTTCTCTGCTTCCTCAAAATGATACGTTCCAAATAAATCACTAATAGTGGTCGATCCAATACCATCAATGCTGAGCAAATTTCGTTTTTTTTCCTTAAATATTGCTTCCGCAGAACCACAATGATTGATGAGCTTTTTCGCGGTTATATCACCTATCTTGGCAACATTCTGCAAAGCCAAAAGGTGCAAAAGGTCATGATCGGTCATGGTATCTATTTGATTTTTAATATGAACAGAATAATTAATGCAATGTTAATAAATAGTAAGGCTCAAATTTCATTCCGCATGAAAAATTTTTAACTTTGTTTCTATGCATTTAGAAAATTACATCAGCGATCTGCTTTACCGTTACGAATGTGTCACTATCCCTGAATTTGGTGCGTTTTTAACCAAACGAGTGTCTGCCAAAGTCCATGAAACCACGTATGCATTTTACCCTCCCAAAAAAGTGCTGTCCTTTAATGAACAATTACAGCATAATGATGGCTTGCTGAGCAGTTATATTTCCGAAGTTGAAAAAATTCCTTATGAAGCGGCCATGCACAAAATCAATAAGCATGTAAAGTCCCTCAAATCCTATTTGGTGCAAGGGGAAACCTTGACGTTTCAAAATATCGGTGAACTACGTTTGAACAGTGAAGGAAAAATCGTTTTTGAACCTTCTTATCACATCAATTATTTGACGGATTCTTTTGGATTGTCCCAATTCACGTCATTAGCAATAACCCGTGAAACATACAAGGAAGAAGTTGAAGCCCTCGAAAAGGTAATTCCTATTGCCATCACTCCAGAAAAACGTAAGACCGCCCGTCCATTCCTGAAATATGCGGCCGTTGCTTTAATTGCCTTGACTGCAGGAGGTTTTTTTGCTTCCAATCTTTATTTGAATGAAATAGAAAAACATAACCAATTGGCGCAAGTAGAAGCCAATGAACAATTGGATGCCAGGGTACAAGAGGCAACATTCGTCATTGAAAATCCTTTGCCGGCCGTAACATTAACGGTTGACAAACAGTCCGGCAATTATCATATTGTGGCTGGTGCGTATCGAATTGAGGAGAATTCGAACACCAAGGTCAATCAATTGAAAACTTTAGGTTATCAAGCTCGAAACATTGGCGCCAACAAATATGGCCTTCATGAAGTGGTTTATGCCAGTTACGAAACTGCGGATGAAGCTTTGAAAGCACTTAGACTCATACGTCGCGAGCACAATCCACAGGCATGGCTGATGGTTAAAGAGTTGAATTGATTATTATTCTTACTTTATCTTTGGCTTAAAAGAGCTTGTTCCATACTTTAAATCCTTAATTCGTTTTATCTTTGCAGCGATTCCCACATTATGTAAGAGAAAACCACGAATTATGCAAGCAAAAACCCCGGAGCAATCAAAAACCATCATGACCGACTTGGTGCTGCCAAGTGAAACCAATCCAATCAACAATCTTTTTGGTGGCGAACTTTTGGCACGGATGGATCGGGCGGCGAGCATTGCCGCACGACGCCATTCACGTAGAATTGTGGTAACCGCTTCTGTGAACCATGTCGCTTTCAATCGTTCTGTACCATTAGGGAGTGTCGTGACCATTGAAGCGAAAGTTTCCAGAGCGTTCAAGTCGTCGATGGAAGTTTTTATGGATGTTTGGATAGAAGACCGTGAGTCAGGCTTGCGTACCAAAGCAAACGAAGCCATCTACACGTTTGTGGCCGTTGACGAAACAGGCAGGCCCATAGAAGTGCCCGAATTGATTCCAGAAACCGATTTGGAAAAAGCACGTTACGAAGCTGCTTTGCGCCGGAAACAGTTAAGTTTGGTATTAGCTGGTAAAATGAAACCGAATGAAGCCACAGAGCTCAAAGCGCTGTTTGAATAAAAAATCTAATTTGTATAGTTGGTGCCGAAATTTACATTTTGTAAATCCAACCGGAAGGGTCTTGTGCTTGGGAACTGCCCGAAACCACTTTATAAATGCTGAAAATCAGTATAGTCTCTTTTTCAGTAGCATTGGTAAAGACTTCACCAATGTTTTGCTTGGTCTCTACTTTATCACCTTTTTTGACATAAATTTTCGATAAATTTTTATACGCTGTAAAATAGTTGCCGTGCTGAATCAAGACTGCCGGATTTCCGGTTTTGCTGGCAAGTATTCCAATGACTGTCCCTTGAAAAACAGCTCTTACTTTGGATTTTTCTTCAGTTGCAATTCTTACACCACTACTTTGGATAGTCACTGAGGGGTCAATTGGGGACGGTTGCGTGCCATATCTTGTTTTCACCACGCCTTTTTCTACTGGCCAGGATAATTTGCCTTTATTAGACTCAAAATTGGCGGCAAGCGCCTTGGCTTCTGGCGTCAATGCAAACCCTGAGGAAGATTTTTTAGTTGTGCCAGTATTGGATTTCCCTGCTTTTTTATTGGCTTCCGCTATGGCTTCCTTTATCAAACGATCTATTTCACGATCTATTCTATCCGCTTCCTTTTGTTTTGCTTTGATTTGTGACGTGTAATTACTCAAATTCTTCCTAATGGACGCCACCAGCTCTTGCTGTTTTTTAATATCCTCTTCAAGGTCCTTTTTTGCAATCTTATTTTCCTGAATGAGTTTTTCCTTATCCTTTTTTTGTTGCAACAAGGATGTATTCAATTGTTGAAGTTTTTGGGTTTTATTTTTTATTTCCTCTCCCTGTTGTTCTTGGTGCTTAGTGTATTGTTGGATGTATTGCATGCGTTTATAAGCCTGTTTAAAATTATCCGAGGACAGCAAAAACATCACCCTACTTTGCTCTGATTTACTCTTATAGGATTTGACCACCATCGAGGCATAATCCTTTTTGAGTTCTTCCAGTTGGTCCCTTAAACTTGATATTTCCTTTTGGTTGGCATTGATTTCCCGCGTGAGCAAATTGGCTTGGTCATTCGTAATCTTGATAAGATTTTGACGCACTCGCACTTTGTTACCCAAATCCTCAACCAAGGAAACCATAGATCTTTCCTTTTTTTTATCCGAAGAAAGTAGCAGATTGTATTGCTTTATTTCCTTAAGGATTTCTTGTCGGCGAGCTTCAAGTTCCTGTTGTTTTTTGCTTTGGGAATAAAGATCGCCAGAGCTTATAACAATCAAAAGAGTCAAAAGAATATGTTTGGATACAGTCAATTTCATTTCACTTGAATTTCTTTATATCCTGAAGGGATTTCAAACGGAAAGCGTACATCTTCATTCAGACTGACGGATTTATATTCCAAATCTATTTTAATTTCGCTGTTGTTCTCCACAGCTACGATATGGATGTTCTGTGGGACAATCTCCTTGTCTATTAATTGATAGGTATTGTAGTCCACTTCCAAAATACGTTTTTGAAAAGGTTGTGAAAATTGTTGTGAATCCAACTTGAAATGGCCTGGGTTGATCAGATAAAAAATTTCCAAAAGCGGGTGTTGATGTTCAGGATATAGGACATAGGAAATCTCATTGTTAGATGCAGAAAATGACTCTTGTTTGGATTCAAAAATCAGTTCGCCCAAAAGTATGTTCTGAACTTTTTGGAAATCCAGTTCAATTCCCAACAATTCTATTAACAAGGAATAATCGCCATCAAAGTATTCGTTTTCAAGCTTATTGTAATAACTTACTTTTTCGGGTGTAATCATAGCCCTTGCAGCACCAAACGGCGCACTCAACCAAATACGTTTGTCTTTTTCCATCCGAAAAGTTATGGACAATCCTGTGGACTGATCGCCTTCCATATAGTCTATCTTAACCTTTGCTTGCAATGTCTTAAAATCGGCTGTTTGTCTTTGGTTTTCACGTAAGATCTGTTTTGCACTCAGATTGTCCTTGAGAGTTCCAGTTGAGGTCAAGCTTTTTGCGGATTTGCATCCCAAGAACATGCCAAGGGTGAAAATCAGAAATATATATGGGGATTGCCTCATTGTTGCTGTCTGGTTATTGCTTCTGCCTTTTTTGAAAACGCCTGGGATTTGGAAATATTATTGCTCAATTTATACGCCATACTCAATTGAATGTAAAAGTCGCTTTCCATTTTTAGGTCTTCAATGATGTAATCTAGGCCCGCTTCAAGCTTTTCAATTGCTTTTTTCGGTTGGTTGAGTTTGTTATTTGCCACACCGTTGATCAAATATAAAATAGGTTGGGCGGGAAACAATTCCAAGGCTTCCCCGCTTTTTGTGGCTGCTTTTTCATCCATATCCAAATCCAGTTGAATCAACAGGACATCCTTTATAATTGCAAAGTTATTTGGTTCTTGTTGCAAAGCCTTTTCTAAATGTTGCAATGCTGTGGGTTTGTCATTGAGCTGGAGATAATATTGTCCCAATTCGACCAGGGTTTTGCTGTTCTTTTCATCACCCACAAGTGTAGTGATTTCAACCAAATCCTTTTCATATTCTGGATGTTTTCCAACAAAATTGACAAAATCATGGAACACCTTGGCTTTGGATTCTGGATTTATTTCTGATGCTGTCAAAGCGGTTTTCATGGATTCAATGGCGCTTTGGATCTCATCATGGTCTAAATAAAACTTATATAATGCCAAATGCACCAATTTTGATTCTGGATGCACTTCTAACAGGTTTTTTGCTGCTTCGAATGCTTTTCTGGTGTTTCCTGTTTCACTGTAACGGTAAATAAGTCTTAAATAAATCTCTTCGTCTTTCGGATTGGCTTTTACCCTTCCCTCTAGATTTTCTATTCTCTCTTCATCCCTGCCTGTAATGTTGTAAATTTCATTACGCAAAACATCCCTGTCGGGGTTAATTCCAAATTCTTTATCCAAATCATCAAGAATTTTTAATGCGTCTTTATATTTTTTCGTTTTGATGTAAAGTTCTGCCAAATCCTGACGGTAATCGGGATGGTATTTTACCAGTTGTTCTACGGTTTTTATTGCTTTATCTGTATTGCCTTGGAGATTGTAAACTTCGTATAGCTCATCCAGGTACCATTCGTTTTCTGGTTCTTTGGAGACTGCCTTTTTGAGCGCATCTTCTGCTGCACCAAAATTTTTGAGGGCAATATAGTTTTTACCCAATTCATAATAAACAACTGTTTTCGAATTATCCAATTTTTCACAGATGAGCAATGCATCCACGGCACGTTGATAGTTTTCTATACCGTTTTGCTTTAATGCCTCGAAGAAACTTTCCTGAAATTTATCCTCTACATCCCCCAGATCGTCCGTAGGCTTTTGGTTGAAATCCACTTGGGCATGACACATCTGTGAAAACAAAAATGTTGTCAAGAGTAAAATCAATATGTGTGCTTTTCGTTTCATTTTCTTGCCACGAATTCACGAATGGTTTTAAAAAACCATTCGTGAAAATTGCTTATTATTTATTTTGTGATGTCTCAGCTTGCTCAACATGACAATAGCAATCAATAGTTATTCCAATACTGAATAATCGCCAATACTGACAGTTTTATAATGTCCATCATAATGAACATGGTTTCCAATCATGGCAGTGTCCAATGTAGCATTTTTTATGGTGTTGTTGCTTTGAATTAGGCTATTTTTAACGATTACATCGGTGAGGGTACAATTGTTTCCTATGGAGACGTTTGGCCCAACGGAGGAATTATTCAAAATGACATTTTCCCCGATATAACAAGGTTCAATGATCTTTGAATTGTTCAATTTTACTGAGGATGCAATCATTTTTTCCTCGCCATCTTTATGCAAAAATCCCAGCATTCGGGTATTTGTTTCAACTGTGACGTTTTTATTTCCACAATCCATCCATTCGTCTACCTTTCCGGTTTTGAAAATTTTTCCGTTGGCCATCATCAGTTTGATGCCGTCATTTATTTGATATTCGCCTCCGTTCACAATATTGTTGTCCAGTACATATTGCAATTCATTTTTCAGAACGCCCACATCCTTAAAGTAGTATATGCCAATGACTGCCAAATCACTAACGTACTCTTTTGGTTTTTCGACAAGTTCCACAATTTCCTGTTCCCCATTCAACTTTACCACGCCGTATGCTTCTGGTTCCATAACCTGTTTTACCCAAATGACCGCATCGGCATCAGAATCCAAATTAAAATCAGCGCGTATCAAAGTGTCGGCATACGCAATGACCGCTGGTCCTGACAAGGAATCCTTGGCGCTCATAATGGCGTGACCTGTTCCCAGAGGCTGGTCCTGTCTGTAGATTGAGGCTTTTGCTCCTAGAGTTTCAGCCAATTGTTTCAAACTTTTAACCACATCATCGCCAAAAAAAGCTGGGTCACCGAGAATAAAGGCAATCTCTTCAATGGGTTGATCTAAAACCTTTGCAATGTCCTTCACCAAGCGGTGCACGATGGGTTGGCCTGCAACAGGAATCAATGGTTTTGGAACTGTAAGTGTATGTGGACGCAGTCGCGAACCTCGTCCTGCCATGGGTACTATTATCTTCATAAGTTTTTCCTAAGTCCTTCCCTTTGGAAGGGGCTTTTTTATTTTGTTTTCCAAGATTTTTCTTGTTTCTGTTGCCTTGCTGAATTATAAAATCCTTACTTTACTCCCGTGCTACCAAATCCGCCTTTACCACGTGTGGTTTCCGATAGCTCTTCCACTTTGATCCATTCGGCACGCTCATGTTTTGAAATCACCAATTGAGCTATGCGTTCTCCATTGTTGATAATAAAATCTTCATTGGAGAGATTGACCAAGATCACGCCAATTTCGCCACGGTAATCTGCATCAATCGTGCCGGGTGCATTTAGTACCGTGATTCCGTTTTTTGCGGCCAGACCACTTCGCGGTCTTACCTGAGCTTCGTAGCCTATGGGCAATTCGATAAACAATCCTGTGCCGACAATACTTCTTTCCAAAGGTTTTAAAAGGCGTTCCTCTGATAGATTGGCACGCAAATCCATGCCAGCAGATGCTTCAGTTTCGTAATGTGGCAATTCATGATTGGATTTGTTGATGATTTTGATGTTCATTATTATCTGTTATATTATGGACACGAATTCACTAATTGTTACGTTGCATCTTGTTGTCTGTTGTTTAAAAATTGTTTGATGTCGTTTTTTTCCAATAGACAAACAATTCCCAAAAATACTAAAACTAAAATGGTACTCACATAGTAATTTTGATTAAATCCATAATACGAAACCCCAGAAATACTTATTGCCGTTAGTAAAAAGCTTCCAATTCTTACCACATCATAGGGAACGGGATAGTGTCTTTTTCCTATTTGATAAGAAATGAGCATCATACTTCCATAAGCTGCCAATGTCGCCCAAGCGGAAGCCATAAATCCTATTTTTGGAATCAAGATATAATTGAAGGCAATCGTGATAATTGCACCAATGATTGAAATATACATCCCATAGCGGGTTTTATCGGTAAGTTTATACCAGATGGCCAAATTGAAATAAATCCCTAAACATAAATTTGCCAGAAGGACGATTGGCACAATATCAATCGCTATCCAATAGGCCTCATCCCTTACAATCAATTCTTTAAATACATCTAAATAGGCAACAGTAAAAACGAACATACAGCAGCCGCAAATCACAAAATATTTCATGATCCTGGCATAAGTTTCCTTTGCATTCAGTTCTTTGGCATGATTGAAGAAAAAAGGTTCCGCGCCAAGCCTGAATGCTTGGATGAAAATAGTCATGAACACTGCAATTTTATAACAACCGCTATAAGCTCCGTTGATGGATTTTCCCAACATTTCGGGCAACAGCCATTTATCGAAATTTTCATTGACCACATAAGCCAGTCCAGCCACCATGATGGGCCAACCATATTTTAATAGTTGTTTGAAAATAACGGTGCTAAAAACCAATTTCGTTTTAAAAAAATAAGGCGATAATAGCAACAATGTGGAAAGGCTCGCAATTAAATTCGCAATGAATATATACTGTACCAAGTTATTTTCATCGTATCCTGGATACTGAACTCCAAATTTGGGAATGGCCCATAAAAAGAAAAAATTCAGGACGACGTACACCGTAATATTTGAAAGTTTGATGGCCGTAAACTTTATTGGGCGTCCTGTGGCACGTAAATATGCAAATGGAGCAACCACCAGAACATCCAATGCTAAAACCCCGATCAATAAATTAAAATACGTTTGGTCCAAATTTACCAAATGTGCCAATGGTTCATTGAAACCCACTACCACACCAAAAAACAAAACCGATGACACCGTAAGACTTATAAGTGTCGTGGAAAACACTCTGTTTTTTTCAGTGCTTTGGTTGAAATATCGAAAAAACGCGGTTTCCATACCATAGGTCAAGAGCACATTAAAAAAAGCCGCATAGATATAGAAAGTCGTATTGTCTGAATAACTTGAAGTGGCTAACTTTTCGGTGTGAAGGGGTACTAAGATAAAGTTCATAAGTCTGGGAAGCACGGTAGCCAACCCATAAATAATCGTATCCTTAAAAAAGGTTTTTATCGTCCCCAACTGTTGTTATTTGATGCTAAAAGTACAGTTTTATCAAACTATTTGCAAGATACTGTTTATTGCCTTTCAGGAGAGATGCTGGCAATAGGTAATTCCCAGGTCAATGGCATTGTGATAAACAAAAAAAGAGTGTCCTCATACAGATTTTCATCCTTACCCTTTTTAAAGGCAACAAATTAAAATGCACCCATAAAAAAAGTCTTACTTAACGTAAGACTTTCATTGTTCTTGGTCAATCCTCATCAACTGTTGCCAAGACGGGGAATGATTGGGGTTCGTACAAAGATGGATGTCCATTTTCATAGTATGTCCCGGCTTTTTCGTTTACATTGACAATTTTATGATATTTTGTTTGGCCATTTTCTTGATAACCAATGACACATTCATTTGGAGCAAGATCAAATGGATAATCGGCAGGTTTTTCGGGATATTCCCAAGTATAGAATAAAGACGGGTTTTTTAATACCGCCGAATATCGACCTTTCTTTTCTACTAATTTGCCAGTAAGATTTCGGAAATACACATTCTCAACCTTTATATCCTCATTGTGAACCAAACTGGGTAAGAAGATGTTATATCCCGTACCTCCAACTTTGAGGCCTGCATACCACTCTTGAAAAATTACTTGATCGACTTTTAATGAAGTTTCGGGTTGGAAAGCTACTTGTTTAGAACTTGAACAATTGTAATTGCTGACCAAAAGAACTGTTGTAAAAAGGGCGTAGGTCGCCTGTTTAAATGTTTTCATGGGGCTAAAAAATTAAGATTTGGACGGTAAAGATATGAAAATAAACTAGATGACAATAAAAAAGCCTAACTTTTCGCAAGTTAAGCTTATATTTCGTCCGGGATACAGGTGTCTTTAACGGAATATTCAATAGATAAAATAGAATATTCCTACAATTTTAATTATTCAAAGCTTCGGCGCCCCCCACAATTTCCAAAATTTCATTGGTAATGGAAGCCTGACGAGCTTTATTGTATGTCAATTTCAATTGGTCGCGTAATTCAGTGGCATTGTCAGTGGCTTTATGCATCGCTGTCATACGCGCACCGTGCTCACTCGCGAAAGAATCCCTAATTGCTTTATATAATTGTGTTTTTAAAGATTTGGGGATCAATTGCTCCACAATTTCTGCTTTTGAAGGCTCAAAAATATAATCCGCTTTGGTTTTCCCATCTCCTTCAATCGGAACAATTGGTAAAAATTGCTCGGTCATTATTTCCTGTGTCGCAGCATTTTTGAATTTATTGTACACCAAAACAATCTTATCTGCCTTGTGCGTCAGGAATTTATCCATCAATAGCTCAGCAATTTCTGCAACATTCTCAAAGGTCAAATCATCATATACCGCACTTTTATTGGCAATAACCTTATTTGATTTCTTAAATGCATCATTTGCCTTTTTACCGATTGTCAAATAAGATACTTCTTGATTGGCAAACGCACCATTTAACAAAGTGTTCACTTGCTTGATAATATTGGAGTTGAAAGCTCCTGCCAATCCACGATTGGAGGTAATCACTACTACCAACACCTTATTTGTTGGACGCTGTTCTGCAAATCTACTTCCAGAATCAGCATCTAAACTTGCACTCAGATTTTGCAGTAATTCCGTAAGCTTATCCGCATAGGGTCTCATTGCCGTGATCGCATCCTGGGCCTTTTTCAATTTTGCAGCGGAGACCATTTTCATGGCACTGGTAATCTGCATGGTTGATGTCACCGAGGATATTCTGTTACGTATTTCTTTTAAGTTTGCCATTGGCTCCACCTAACCTCTCCAAATGGGAGGAATTTATTGATTATACTTACCCTCCAAAGACCCTTCCCAAAGGGGAGGCCTGGAGGGGCTTATTTACTTTCTATATTTCGCCGATAATTCTTTTGCCACGGTAGTCAATGTATCTGTCACCTCATCCGTCAATTTACCAGCTTTCAATGTTGCTAAAGTATCACTGTGTTTTGCTTTCAAGAACTCTAAATAGTCTCTTTCAAATTCTTTTACTTTTTCAACCGGCACATCTCTTAACAAGTTTTTGGAACCTGCATAGATGATGGCGATTTGGTCTTCCACTGTATAGGGGTCGTTTTGCGCTTGTTTCAAGATTTCAACATTGCGTTTCCCTTTTTCAATAACGTTTAATGTAGAAGCATCAAGGTCTGAACCAAATTTCGCAAAGGCTTCCAACTCACGATATTGAGCTTGGTCCAACTTCAAGGTGCCAGCAACTTTCTTCATCGATTTAATCTGTGCATTACCACCAACTCGTGATACCGAAATACCTACGTTAATTGCTGGACGTACACCAGAATTAAATAAATCACCATCCAAGAAAATCTGACCATCGGTAATGGAAATTACGTTGGTAGGAATATATGCGGATACGTCACCTGCCTGTGTTTCAATGATTGGCAAAGCAGTTAAAGAACCACCTCCCTTTACGATTGGTTTCAACACTTCTGGCAAATCGTTCATTTCTTTGGCAATGTCATCATTCGCGATGATTTTTGCGGAACGCTCCAATAAACGGGAATGAAGGTAAAAAACGTCACCTGGGTACGCTTCACGTCCTGGTGGACGACGTAACAATAACGACACCTCACGATATGCCACCGCTTGTTTAGACAAATCATCAAAAACAATCAAGGCTGGACGACCCGTGTCCCTGAAATACTCCCCAATCGCCGCCCCTGCAAACGGTGCGTAAAATTGCATAGGGGCTGGGTCTGAAGCATTAGCAGCAACAATTACGGTGTAGGCCATAGCACCCTTATCTTCCAAAGTTTGTGCTATGTTTGCCACCGTAGACGCTTTTTGACCAATGGCAACATAAATGCAGAATACAGGCTCACCTGCATCGTAAAATTCTTTTTGATTTAAAATGGTATCGATACAAACGGTTGTTTTACCTGTTTGACGGTCACCGATGACCAACTCCCGTTGTCCACGACCTACAGGAATCATTGCATCAATGGATTTAATACCAGTTTGCAATGGCTCTGTTACCGGCTGACGGAAAATAACACCCGGGGCTTTACGCTCCAATGGCATTTCGTATAATTTTCCTCCGATGGGACCCTTTCCGTCGATTGGATTTCCCAAGGTGTCCACCACACGCCCAACAATCTCTTCACCAACTTTAAGGGATGCAATACGTTTGGTACGTTTCACGGTTGAACCTTCACTGATTTCTTTGGAAGGTCCCAACAATACAGCACCAACGTTATCCTCTTCAAGATTCAAAACGATGCCTTCAAGACCGCCTTCAAATTCAATTAATTCACCATATTGAACGTTTGATAGTCCATATACACGTGCAATACCATCACCTACAGTCAAAACTGTTCCTACTTCGTCCAATGAAGCATTTGCTTCAAACCCTGACAACTGTTGTTTTAAGATTGCTGAAATTTCAGCTGGTTTTACTTCTGCCATTATTATTAATTTTGAATTCGGAATTCAGAATTCTGAATTGTTTTAGTTTAATGTAAATTCTCTTTTTAGTTTACTCAATTTATTGGCGATACTAGCATCATATTGAAGATCTCCCACACAAAGGATGAACCCCCCTAGAATGGTCTCATCAACACGGTTTATTATTTCCGCATCACGCCCTGTGAGTTCTCTCACTTTTGCAAGCACTTTAGTGTTCAGTTCATCTGTCAATGGCACTGCGGTAGTTACCTTTGCGACCTGAATCCCGTGCTCCTGATCAAATAATTGATTGTATTGTTGTGCGACATCACCCAAAATTTGAATACGTTTGTTCGCAATTAAGGTATCAATTAGGCGGATGCTCAATTTATCAAGATTGCCAAACACAGCCAGCAACGCCGATTTCTTTGTGGTATTTGGTATTATGGGACTATGAAGCATATCGGTCAAATCCTTGCTTTGTGATACAGCGCTGGAAATTGATTTCATATCGTCATTGATAGTCATGTCAGACTTTTGTTCTTTAGCTAAGTCCAAAACCGCCTTTGCGTATCTTATTGCTGCTCTTGTTTGTGACATTCTATTCTTATTAGATATTAGACTTCATCTAAATTTCCTTTCCTTAATTTAACTTTGCATCACTCAACATAGACTCTACCAGTTGCAGTTGTTTGTCTCTGTTTGATAATTCAGCGCGTACCACTTTTTCCGCAATGTCAATAGACATCCCGGCCACATGGTTTTTCAATTCATTCATTGCTGATTTTTTCTCGCTTTCGATGGCGGCTTGTGCTTGCTCAATCATTTTATTGGACTGCTCTTGCGCTTGCTCCTTTGCATCAGAAATCATTTTGTTCTTGATTTCGCGTGCGTCTTTCAACATGGCTTCACGTTCTGCACGCGCTTCTTTAAGGATACGTTCGTTATCAGCTTTTATATTTTCCATCTCTTTCCGTGCGTTTTCGGCAGACAATAGAGCTTGCTGAATACCTTCTTCACGAACATTCACTGCTCCAAGAATAGGTTTCCATGCAAATTTTCTCAAAATGACAAGTAAAAACAAGAAGGTCAATGCGGTCCAAAATACCAGTCCTAATCCAGGTGTAATTAAATCCATTTGTTATTTTTTTAGTTTCTCAATTTAAATTTTAAAATACAGAGGCAACCAACCGTTACCTCTGTACTTACAATCATCCTTAAACGATTAATGCCGCAACAACACCAAATAGTGCTACCGCTTCTACGAAAGCCGCCAAAATAAGCGCTGAAGTTTGGATTTTTCCTTGGATTTCCGGTTGACGTGCCATGGCATCCATAGCAGAACCTCCGATTCTTCCAATTCCCATTCCAGCTCCAATTGCTGCTAAACCAGCTCCGATTGCTGCGATTCCTGTAATAGTCATAGTTATAAAATTTAAATTAATTAATGATGCGCGTCTTCGGTGGCCATACCAATATATAAGGCAGACAACACGGTAAATATATAAGCTTGGATTGCGGTAACCACAATTTCTATCAATCCAATAAACAAGGCGAAGGCTACAGATACTGGAGCAACAGCGATGGTTTCAAAAATAAATATCAGGGACATTAACGCCAAAATGATAATATGACCTGCGGTGATGTTCGCAAACAAACGAATCATGAGTGATATCGGTTTTACAAATATCCCTACGATTTCAATAGGCATTAAGAAAATTTTCATGGGTACAGGTACGCCCGGCATCCAAAAAATATGTTTCCAATAGTTTTTGTTTCCACTTATATTCACCACAATAAAGGTGAACACGGCCAAGGTCAAGGTGAATGCGATGTTTCCGCTTACGTTTGCACCATTGACAATTGGAATGAGACCGAAAATATTGTTAATCCATATAAAGAAAAAGACAGTCAATAGGAATGGCATGTATTTTTTGTGCTTATGTTCTCCAATCATCGGTTTTGCAATTTCGTCCCGTACGAATACTACTAACGGTTCCACAAACCCCGCGATGCCTTTCGGCACATTGTTGGTGGACGATTTATATTTTCTGGCGGCGGTAATGAAGATCAACAAAATTACAATTACGGACACCCACATCATGAACACATTTCTGGTGATGGAGAAATCCATCGGTAAACCAGCATTTGTTGGATGATGCTCTTCATCAAACATCACAGATTCCGCACCTGCATTTAACTGGTATATTTTCTCATGGAATTTGACGAATTTCAGACCTTCCTTCTCAACAACATGGTGTCCTGAGTCATCGTGATGAAATTCACTGGACATGAAAGTGACAAGTCCATTATCTGTCCAAAGAATAATTGGCAACGCGATACTGATGGGTTTGCCATTCCAATCCACGATGTGAAATTCGTGGGCATCCTTGACGTGATGCATAATCATCTCCTTGGCATTGAACGGTTCTTTACCTTCCTCCTTTTTATCTTCTGATGCAAACCCAATGGAGGTAAATGCTAAAGAAAAAAATGAAAAAAATACGGCTCTTAAAGTGTTTAATGTCATTCCGAATAGCTTAAAAATACCTTGCTCTAAATTCCGTGCAAATGTACGTACATTATCCTAATTGTCAAACACTTTTTTTATCAATATTCATTAAGGATTTTCAAGGAGTTTTTTTGAGAAAATTTGTAATGGAATAAACCTCAAAAAACAAGTATAAAAAATAAGGGATGAAAAAATTAAAAACATCCGGTTGTTTCTTCTCAAAGTCTGATAATAACAAAGGCAATAGAAACAGAATGGCCAAAATCATCTTTGCAAAAGTACTCCCCATAAAAATATTGAAAATATCCGTTTTTCCATTGGAATATCTATAATTTATAATGGTGTAGAGCAAAGTGGTGATGACAAAATGGAACACATAAATCTGCCAAATGGGGAAAAATAATATCAACCCCTCGCCAAAATAGGAAAGCAAATAACTGTGAATGCCCCAAAGCACCAAGGTCAAAATAACGATTTGAAACAGGAAACTCTGTTGTCTGGTTTTAAATTCTGGATTCATGAATGGCCTTATTTTGAATTTGCAATAATACGTCTTATTACATAAACGATGGCCAATATGGTGGAAGATAAGGACAAAATGATGGCCCATAGATTACCATCATTGTTGAAATGTTCATCGAGTTTTACCCCAGCAAAACTTCCGATGCCTATAATAGCAAACATCTGTATGGCGATCCCAGAATATCGTGCGTAATTATTAAGCGGTCTGCCCTTCTTTTCGCTCTTGTGGCTGCTGTTGTGGTCGTTGTCCACCATTGCCCAATTCTTTAATGGCGCCTTTCATTGCACAGGTTGCATTAAAAGTTGCGCCTGGTTCTACGGCCAATTTGCCCACTTCAACTTCGCCTTCCACATACGCTGTGGATTTTAGGGAAAGTGTGTCGGAGAGCATCAATTTACCAGAAAATTTGCCTTCGATATCTGCATTGGCGCTCGTCAATGTTCCCTTGATGATTCCGGTTCTGCCGATAACTACCTTTCCTGGGGTCTTTACATTCCCTTGAATGGTGCCCTCTATTCTGAAGTCTCCATCGCTTACAATATCTCCAGTAAGGGTAGAGCCCTTAGCGATCGTGTTTTGCTGCGTTCCTGTTTCTGTTGCCATGTGTTCTTTTTTTATACCTGAAAACATTGGTGTTAATTTTATTGTATTGCTAAATATTCGTTTAAATTTTTATGCATTTGAACAATTCCGTAATTATCTGACGAAATCGCAAAGTAAGGTCGATTGATTTTGGATTTTCTTTCGGTCAATAAATCTGCAAAACCTCTTGCGCCTTGAATGCTTTTTAATCCATGGACCACTACAAATGTAGTATTCTTATCATATAAATCGGTAGAAGTTGAAAGGTCGTAATATTTGATGTCTTTTACTTCTTCATCCAGTTTTTTGACGAACTCCGCAATTTCTTCAACAGCAGCGCTATCAAATTGATAAATGACGTTGAATTTTTTGGAATCTTCCTCTTTTATAAATTCCTTCTTCTCCAGTGTTGGTATCACCGTTTGCATAATTTCCTGGGCGCGTTTTCCTTCTGGGGAATTCGGATAGGTTAAAGCAATGAAATTGACACTTTCTTTATAAGCTTCAAAACCAAAAAGACGAGCCCTAGCCGACGCTTTCAGGATTTCAAATTTGGGCACAATTGGGTCGCCCTCAAGCTGGGTTATGTATGTATCCGTTTGGTCAATGACCTTCAGAAATTCTTGATTGTTGTAATCCTCATACAATCTTTCATAAATACTTTCTGGACTGTTCTCATCCTTCGCCAATCCAGAATTTGGATT
>Ga0079224_100003819_pt1 | contig 19204 bp, 15 predicted proteins | sample Stecom2015_FD_80414 | JGI IMG/M metagenome (GOLD analysis project Ga0079224, IMG submission 80414) | Agricultural soil microbial communities from Utah to study Nitrogen management - Steer compost 2015 | ecosystem: Environmental > Terrestrial > Soil > Agricultural land | place: USA: Utah... | reverse complement strand
TTTTGGGAATGCAATATTAGGGAATCTATTCTTAAAAAGCAAACAAAACTTTTTTTATTTATATTAGTTTTTAATCTAGTTGATTAACAGTAGTTTGAAAGCTATAAGAAAAAAACAAATTTTAGATTAGCGTTCGAAATGACTAATTTAGCCGCCCTATTTAAAAACTATGAAAACAACATTTGATTTTGAGAAACCATTGGCTGATCTGCAGACTCAGATAGAGAAAGTGAATCAGGTTGCAGAAAAAACAAAGGTTGACATGTCCGCAACCATTAAGGAGTTGCAAGAAAAATTAGCCACAACTCAGCTAGAGATTTATGGTAATTTAACGGGCTGGCAAAAGGTACAGATGTCTCGACATGCAGAAAGGCCACAGACGTTAGATTATATCGCTAGAATCTGTGACGACTTTATCGAGCTTCATGGAGACCGGACGGTTAAGGACGATAAAGCAATTATTGGCGGTTTTGCGAAAATTGGCGGTCAATCTGTTATGGTAATCGGTCATCAGAAAGGTAAAAACACGAAAGAGAGGCAATTCCGAAATTTTGGAATGGCTAATCCTGAAGGCTATAGAAAAGCATTAAGATTAATGAAGCTTGCTGAGAAATTTAATGTTCCAGTGGTTTCTTTGATTGATACAATGGGTGCGTATCCAGGTTTGGAAGCTGAAGAAAGAGGGCAGGGAGAGGCAATTGCAAGAAACCTGTTGGAGATGTCTGTATTGGAGGTGCCAATTATTTGTATTATTATCGGTGAAGGCGCATCTGGAGGAGCTTTAGGAATTGGAATTGGGGATCGGGTATACATGTTAGAGCATACTTGGTATTCAGTAATATCTCCAGAATCTTGCTCATCGATACTTTGGAGAAGCTGGGATTACAAAGAAATTGCTGCAGAAGCGTTGAAGTTAACATCTGAGAATATGTATGCAAATAATCTTATAGATGGAATTATCCCTGAACCCTTAGGAGGAGCCCATCAAAATGCGGATCAGATGGCAGAAACTGTGAAGAGAAAAATTCTTGAGGATATCGCTTTGCTAAAAATTATGCCGAAAGAGGCATTGATTTCCGAACGTATAGATAAGTTTTGTAAAATGGGTATTGTTGTTGAGAGTTAAGTCAAATCCAAATTTACCAATAAAAGAAAGAGGAGCATTCATTACGAATGCTCCTCTTTCTTTTTACTGTTAACAGGAATTAATCCTGAATCTATTGCTGGAAGGTCGCCATATACCTTTTTTCTAAGTCTGTAAAAGCTAATTTTATTTTTTCATTTAAATCAGTTTGGTTAAACTCTCTAGATACTTCCTCCATACCATGTAGTGTGTACATGCCCAATTGTGTATTGTCCCTCTCTAGATTAGCTTTGGTATCTGCAATCGCGAAGTAGTAGTTTAAATACTCTTGTATGTATTTTAAGTTATCCGAAAAGATTTTATTTGCTTTTTCGGTTTCTCCCACCTTGTATAGCAATTCCCCCATCAGATATCTTTGTAGGGCTTGTCGTTGGGTATAGATGCGAGATGGAATAACTTCATATGCGCGGTTCATAGTAGCACGAGCTTCTTCTGTTTTTCCATCAGCTAAGAGTGAGTTGGCTAAAGTGGTGAAATTATTGATAATGACATTGACCATTCAATATGATTCATGATCTAAATATCTTGCGTTGCTTATATTTCCCCACTTGAATTTGTCGAGAGTATTGGTATACATTGCAAATGGATTTACTTTGTCTGGTGCCACTTCAGGATTATCACTTGGTTGCTGCTTTATAGGCATCAGGCGGTAAGCAAATCCTTCTGTATATAAATAGTCGTCCAGTCCAATGTAGTTGTCTGTAGGAACAGTAACGGCAAAGTAAATTGGTCGTTCCCAATTGTTATTGACTAGGATATCAAACATGGCTAGATCTCCTTTTGTGACTGCACCTTTGTTATATGTCCAAGTTACATAGTCGTCAATGCGGTCTTCCCACTCTGTAGGGACAACCTTGTTTTTTATTACTTCGTCTTTATTAACGGCGATAGAGAAGTTTCTCGTAGGTAAGAAATTTTCTCTCGTACCATCTGGGTATTGAAACTTATCTTCATTATTATCTGATAGAAGGAGCGCTAAGATATCTTCCAGAGCTACATGGCCCTCAATTTTATAGTCCTGAAAGCGTAGGTAATCTCGGTTGCCTTGAACAAACTGGTCGTTTCTCATCGTGATAGGAAGGGCTGCAGATTCATTAACCGGGTTTTTCATTTGTCTGATATACCAGTCAGCCGTAAGGAGACTTAAATTTACTACCCTTACGTCAGGTCTTATGTTTTCTACTTCCTGCGCGTACCATAATGGGTAAGTGTCATTATCGCCGTAAGTAAATAGTATGGCATTAGGGGCGCAAGATTCTAAGTAGTTTATGGCTAAATCACGTGCGGTCCACTTTGTAGAGCGGTCATGATCGTCCCATCCTTCTTTTGCCATTAATATTGGAGCGATCAATAACCCGATTGCCGTAGCGGCAATTCCTGCTGTTTTTGCAGTTAACTTTTTCTGTAACCAATCGCTAATACCGATCACCCCTAGACCTATCCAGATGGCAAAAGCGTAGAAGGAGCCTGCATAGGCATAATCTCGTTCCCTAGGCTGTAGAGGGTTTTGATTTAAGTAAAGAACAATTGCTAATCCGGTAAAGAAAAATAGAAGGCCGACGATTCCTGCGTCTTTTTGATTACGCTTAAAATGCCATAAAGCTCCGATTATTCCTAGAATGAGTGGTAAGAAGTAAAATGTATTGCGAGATGGGTTGCTGAGTTCAGCTTCAGGGAGTGAGTCTTGACCTCCTAAGCGCATTTGGTCTATAAATTTAATTCCGCTGATCCAGTTTCCATCTGTATAATTCCCATGGCCTTGTTCATGATTTTGGCGTCCAGCAAAATTCCACATAAAATAGCGGGCATACATGTGTCCAACTTGATAATTGAAAAAGAAGGATAAGTTGTTGCCAAAGGTCGGCTGTTCATTTGGTCCTAAGTTCAGCCAGCTTCTATAGAATTGCACATGACTGTCTTGGCGGCTATAGATTCTTGGGAAAAAGGTTTCACGATCGTATACATAATCAAATTTCTGTCCAGAGATTTCATATTTATCTTCTCCTTTACGATACGTGTTTCCACCCATTTTTATATCTATCAATTGGGAATCGAAGTAAGGTCCAATCAGTAGAGGATCATCGCCATACTGCTCACGATTTAGGTAACTTAAGAATGAAAATGCATTATCTGGGTCACTGTTGTTTAAAGTAGGATCTGCTTTCGCTCTGATTAAAATCATTGAAAATGAGCTATAGCCGATGATGATGAAGGCTACACAAAGGAAGGCAAGGTTTAGTCGTGGCTTGCTTTTCTTTATTGAGTAAATGATACCATAAATGATTCCACCTACTAATAAGACCACAAATACTAGTACCCCAGCGCCGAAACCTGTTCCTAAAGTATTCACAAAGAAATAGTCAAAATACGCTGCCGCTTTTATTAGATATTGAATAATCCCCCATAATACCAATCCTAAAACTACGCACCCAATTAACATTGCTCCAATAGCGCCTTTGGAAGTCGGTGTTTTTGTTTTCCTAAAGTAAATAACCAATGCCAATGCAGGTATGGTTAGTAAATTCAATAAATGGACTCCTATAGATAGGCCCATTACATAAGCAATTAGAATAAGCCAACGATCAGCCCCCGGCTCATCGGCATGAGCATCCCACTTTAAAATTGCCCAAAATACGATGGCTGTACATAAAGACGCCATTGCGTAAACTTCTGATTCTACAGCAGAGAACCAAAAGGTATCTGAAAAAGCATAAGCTAATGCCCCTACAACTCCCGCACCCATTATTTTTATAATAGTTGCTTGATCAATAGTAGCATTATTACTTGTTAAAACTTTTCGAGCTAAAGCGGTAATCGTCCAAAATAGGAATAGAATGGTGAGTGCACTTGATACAGCAGAACCGATGTTCATCCAGTAAGCGATTAGTTCTGTATTTCCCATTGCAAAGTTTGAAAATAGGTTTTGCAACATTAAAAATAAAGGAGCACCTGGTTGATGTACGATCTGCATTTTATAAGCTGCTGCAATAAATTCGCCGCAGTCCCAAAAGCTTGCTGTGGGCTCAAGGGTTAAAACGTACGTTGCTGTGGCGATTACAAAGCAAATCCAGCCTAACAAGTTATTTAGTTTATTATATTCCATGATTAAAAAAGAATTCATTTTTTAAATAAGGCTCGAAAATAAGGATTTGTATTGAAATAGAGCTAAATATATTTTAATTAGAGGGGCTTTTAAGACTGATGATAATAAAAAGTGAAATATTTTTGCTTTAAATCAAATAACACTCTATATTTGCAGACCGTTTGCGAATAGGTACAATAAAAACACTTATTTGCCCGATAGTATAAGGGTAGTACATCTGATTTTGGTTCAGATGGTCTAGGTTCGAATCCTGGTCGGGCAACTAAAGAAATAAAACTCGAATCGTATTTACGATTCGAGTTTTTTAATTCAATCTGGTCATGTCGTCACAATACAATAAGGTTAAACTTTTCGCTGGTTCTGGCACAGAGGCATTATCACGCAATATTGCCGAGTCATACGGAAAGCCACTTGGAGATAAGACTCTAGCTCGTTTTAGCGATGGCGAGATTCAACCTTTCTATAATGAATCTGTTAGAGGGAACGATGTTTTCCTTATCCAGTCTACAAATATGCCAAGTGATAACCTATTAGAGTTATTGCTAATGATTGATGCAGCCAAGCGTGCTTCAGCGCATTATATTACTGCTGTAGTTCCTTATTTTGGTTATGCACGCCAAGATCGTAAGGATAAACCAAGAGTAGCAATTGGTGCTAAACTAATTGCTAATTTAATTACTGCAGCTGGTGCGCATCGGATCATGACTATGGATCTGCATGCAGCTCAGATCCAAGGTTTTTTTGATATCCCTGTAGATCATTTAGATGCTTCAGTTATTTTTGTTCCTTATATAAAAGCTTTAAACTTGCAGAACCTTACAATTGCTTCCCCAGATATGGGAGGTTCGTATCGGGCAAGAACATTTGCAAAGTTCTTTAATGCAGAAGTAGTTATTTGTGATAAGCAAAGAAAAAGAGCGAACGAAGTAGAATCGATGTCTATTATCGGTGATGTCACTGGTCAGGACATTGTATTGATTGATGATATTGTAGATACTGCCGGTACTTTATCGAAAGCAGCTTCTTTAATTATGGAAAACGGTGCAAATAGTGTTAGAGCGGTTTGTACACACCCAGTATTATCAGGAAAAGCTTATGAAACGATTGAGAATTCAGCGTTAACGGAGTTGATAGTAACAGATACTATTCCATTGAAGCAAGAAAGTAGTAAGATAAAAGTATTGTCTACTGCTGATTTGTTTGCTAGCGCTATTAAAAACGTTAATGAGCACGGCTCAATTAGCAACTTATTTAGAATAAACACAAATCAATAAAATAAATAAAAATGAAATCAATTGCTATTAGCGGTTCTCCAAGAGAGAACGTAGGGAAAAGAGACGCGAAAGAGCTGCGTTATAAAGGTTTAGTGCCTGCAGTTCTTTATGGTGGTGAGAAACAATACCACATTGCAGTGTCCGCAGGTGATTTGAAATCTTTGATTTATAGCCCAGATGCTCAGTTTGTAGAGCTAAATGTTGATGGCAATAAATATAAAGCGATTGCTCAAGAGATTCAATTCCACCCATTAAACGAACAAGTTGTCCATATCGACTTTTTACAGCTTTTCGATGATAAGGTTGTTTCAATGAACATCCCTATCAAATTAACAGGTATTTCTCCAGGTGTTAGAGCTGGGGGTAAATTAACTCAAAAATTACGTTCTTTACGTGTTAAATCTTTGCCAAGCAATATGCCTCAATTCATTGAAGTAAATATTGGTCACTTAGAAGTTGGAAAATCTGTTCGTGTAGAGGAAGTGAAGATCGAAAATGTAAAAGTTCTTAATAACTCTGACGATACGATCGTTTCGGTAGTAATGTCACGTGCTTTACGTCAAGCAGAGCAAGAAGCAAATGCCGCGAAATAAGAACGGTAATTTATAAAAAATGTAGAAAGCAGCTTCGAAAGAGGCTGCTTTTTTGTTTATTTATAATATTATATATTAATTGTTAAATTTGATTCAAAGTATAAAAAAACAAGAATGAAATTTCTAATTGTTGGACTAGGGAATATTGGTCTTGAATATGCTGATACTCGACATAACATAGGCTTCATGGTTGCAGATGAGCTTGCGAAGCAAGCTGATGCTGGTTTTTCAACTTTACGACATGCCTATTACTCAGAATTTAAATTTAAAGGGAAGGTGGTTCATGTGATCAAGCCAACCACTTATATGAATTTAAGCGGCAAGGCAGTTAATTATTGGATGAATGAACTTAAAGTTCCATTAGAACAAGTATTAGTAGTTGTTGATGATATTGCGCTGCCTTTTGGAAAGATCCGATTAAAACCCAAAGGAGGGAATGCAGGTCACAATGGTTTGAAAAGCATAGAAGCACTTTGCGGCGGTCAGAATTATCCTCGTTTACGTTTTGGAGTGGGCGATAATTATCAAAGGGGTCGACAAGCTGAATATGTGTTAAGTAGTTTTGAAAATGAAGAGTTATTAGAACTTCCTGCTTTAATTGAGAATTCTGTCAAAATGATTCATAGCTTTATGACTGCGGGTATCGAATTAACAATGACAAGATTTAATAAGTAATGAAAGATATGATCGTTTATGGTATAAAAAACTGCAATACCGTTAAAAAAGCATTGGTTTGGTTGCAGGAGAATAAAATGGATTTTGAATTCCACGACTATAAAAAGTCTGGAATTACAGATGAAAAGATAGAAAGTTGGCAAAAGAAGGTTTCTTGGGAATCATTGATAAATAAACGTGGCACAACCTGGAGGAAGTTGACCATAGAGCAGCAAAATAAGGTGACAAATCCAGAAGCCTCTAAAGCGTTAATGAAGGAGTATACCAGTTTAATAAAGCGACCCATAATTGAAGTTGGGGATGCACTTATTATTGGATTTAATGAAGAAGAATACCGAGATAAATTATTAAGTTAAACAGCGATGAACTTTGCTCAAATCGCTCATTGCTTTTAAACAATTATTTTCATGAGATTTAATATTACTGTAATTGCATTTTTATTATGTTGTGGACAAGCGTACGCTCAGGAAGATGTAGAGAGTAAATATAATTATATTGAGTCATTTGCAGCTGGCTTTTACACTTATAACGGAAATCATTTTCGTTCTGCCAGCGGTAAACCTGGTTCTGATTACTGGCAAAATGCTGTAGACTATGATATTTCAGTAAATTTAAATGAAAAGAGTAGAGAAATATCTGGATCTGTATTGGTTAGCTATATTAATAATAGTCCTGATCAACTAGATTTTATGTGGTTTCAATTGGATCAGAACATGTTTTCAAAAGATTCACGCGCCAATGCTACTATCCCCGAAACAGGTAGTCGATATGGTGAACGTAAAAGTTTTGATGGCGGTTATCAAATCCGTTCTGTAAAAATAGAGGATGGACAAAACTTAACCTATTACATCAATGATACCAGGATGCAAGTTTACTTACCACACGAACTAAAGGCTAATGGCGGGAAAGTTACCCTGAAAATTGACTATTCTTATATTGTTCCTGAATATGGTTCTGACCGAACAGGTATCCTATCTACTAGAAAGGGTGAAATATTTTCAATCGCTCAATGGTATCCTCGAGTTGCGGTTTATGATGATATTGTAGGTTGGAATACGCTTCCGTACACAGGTCCAGGTGAGTTTTATTTGGACTATGGATCTATACAGATGTCCATTACTGCACCTAGAGAACATGTGGTCGTTGGAGGTGGTGAACTTTTAAATCCGGAAGAGGTTTATACTAAAGAACAATTAGATCGTTGGCAGCTCGCTAAAAACAGTGATAACACAGTTATGATCATTAGACCAGAAGAAGTAGGAACGGCTTCTTCCCGGCCAGTAGGAAACAATACTTTAACTTGGAAGTTTAGATTGGAAAATACAAGAGACGCGGCTTGGGCATCATCTGCTTCTTTTATTGTGGATGCCGCAAGAATGAATTTGCAAGAAGGTAAAACGGCGTTGGCGATTTCCGCTTATCCACAAGAGAGTTATGGTGGTAATGCATGGGAAAGATCAACTGAGTATGTAAAAGCGTCGATTGAGGGATATTCAAAAAGATGGTTTAATTATCCTTATCCAGTCGCCGTAAATGTGGCTTCAAATCTTGGCGGAATGGAGTATCCGGCTCTTGCATTTTGTAGTTATAAATCCAAGGGAGCCAGTCTCTGGGATGTAACGGATCATGAATTTGGGCATATTTGGTTTCCGATGATAGTAGGAAATAATGAGCGTATGCACGGCTGGATGGATGAAGGTCTTACCATGTTTATAAATGAAATTTCGACGATTGATTTCAATAACGGAGAGTATAGTAAACCAGGACCTAATGAAAATAAAAGAGCGGTAATTATGACTAACCCCTTATTAGAACCGATTATGTCCGCCCCTTGGGCGATGAATGAAAGAAATATCGGTATATTAGTTTATTACAAACCCGCTTTAGCTCTAAAACTTTTAAGGAAACACGTTCTTGGTGAGGAGCGTTTTGATCGTGCGTTGCGCACCTATGTTGAGGATTGGGCTTATAAGCATCCGACACCTAACGATTTCTTTCGAACCATAGAGAATGTGTCAGGAGAAAGTTTAGATTGGTTTTGGAGAGCTTGGTTTCAAAATAATTGGAGGCTAGATCAAAGTATAAGAGACGTAAGATATGTAAACAATATACCAGCAAACGGCGCGGTGATTACAATTGATAATTTAGACAAAATGGCGATGCCTGTTGTTTTGGAAATTACAACGAAGAGCGGGAAGAAAGACCGTGTTACTATTCCTGTAGAGGTTTGGACGAGAAATAAGTCTTGGGAATATGTTTATCCATCTACAGAAAGATTATCGAGAGTTCAAATTGATCCTGATAAGGAATTTCCTGATCATAATCCGGAGAATAATCGTTGGACGGGAAAGTAGTTGGTTATTTAAATAATTGACCTTATAGGAGCCAGAAATAAGATAGGGTTTATCAAAAATTAGAAATCATGAGATATAAAATTATTTTTCTTATTCTGTTTATGAGTTCCGCTCTTTATGGACAGTCTGGCTCCATCAAAAATCCGTTGAATGTTAAATTGGGCGATCCCTATATTATCTATGATGATAGCATGGACACGTATTATATGTATGGCACCGGAGGAGTTGAAAACGGCTTCATGGCTTACTCTTCTAAGGATCTTCAGGAATGGAAGAGTGAGGGACAAGTTTATTCTGTAAATCAAGAGAATAGCTGGGGAACAAAGGACTTTTGGGCTCCTGAAGTTTACAAGATCAATGGGAAGTTTTATATGTTTTACAGTGCGCATTGGAAGGAAAATCCCAATAACGAATTTGAAAATTATAAGATAGGTGTTGCGGAAGCTGATCATGCGACAGGCCCATTTATAGATATGACCGGAAAGCCAATATTTGATCCAGGTTATCCTATTATTGACGCGAATGTCTATTTTTCTGAAGATGGTAAATTGTACTTGTATTACTCTAGGTGCTGTTATAAACATCCCGTAGAATCACAGATTTCTAAATGGGCAAGGAGACAGAACTTATATCAAGAAATTGAAGAAAGCTGGGTTTATGGTATAGAGTTGGCATCAGATTTTTCAGGCGTCATCGGCAAGCCTAAACTGCTATTACGTCCCCCGCTGAAAATGAACGATACACAGGCGGAATGGGAGAGTAGATCTGTCACTAGCAAGGAAATTAATAGGAGATGGACAGAAGGGTCATATATCTTTAAAAACGGCGACCTTTATTATATGATGTACTCGGCGAATCATTTTGCAGGAGAAAATTATGCGGTAGGCTACGCTACTTCTAAACATCCTTTAGGACCTTTCAAGAAATCAGCTAATAATCCAATCTTAGAAAAGAACACCGCTAAAGGTGGTGATGTGACAGGAACCGGCCACAATAGTGTTCTCTTTACTAAAGACGGGAAAATGCTTTGTGTTTATCATGGACGGACCACGAAAACCGGGGACGAAAGGGTTGTCTTTATTGATGAGATGATTATAGATGGCGATGGACGACTTAAAGTATTAGGACCTACTACTGCATTATAATCCTGAAGGTCCGTAGGTGATTAATAATCTGGTCAGGGAATACCTCTGCTCTTCGCTTGTTGGATAAGAATTTTGTACTCGATCCTAATATGTTAAATAAAATATTCTAAGGCTTCTGCCACCACAAAAGTACTCCCACCAATGAAGATCAGGTCGGTTTTATTAGCATTGGCTTTTGCGGCTTGTATTGCCTCAGCAATACTTTTATAAGATATGCCTTTTAAGTTTTTGTCTTGGGCTAATTCTAGGAGGTCTTTCTCAGGTAAAGAGCGCTCGAAATTTGCACGGCAGAAATAATAGCTAGCCTCTCTTGGTAAAATGTTTAACAGACTTTCTATATCTTTATCACGCATCACGCCAATGACCATATGTAAATGATCAACTTCTTGTTGATTTATATTTATTAGTATTTCTTCCCAGCCCTTTTCATTGTGGCCCGTATCACAAATAATTAAAGGGGACTCTCCCAAAGTTTGCCATCTGCCCATTAAGCCGGTTAGCGCTTTAACATTTGCTAAACCATCATGAATATTTTCTTGTGAAATGGAGTGTCCTAAGGATGATAGTTCGTCAATGGCTAATAATACACCAGCGAGATTCTTTTTCTGGTAGGAACCTGTAAGTTCGAGATGATAAACTTCAGCTTTGTGGTTTTCCGTAAGAAGTTGAGCGAGAATTTCCAGGTATTTTCCTTCGTTTTTTATTATGGAAAGTTCACAAACGTCTGATGCAAATGTTATTTTACTGGCCTTTTCATGTGCCGTCTCCTCGAATATAGGTGCGGTTTCTTTCGTTTTTTCACTAATAACAACCGGGATATGTTCTTTAATTATTCCCGCTTTTTCTGCAGCAATTTCTTCAACACTATTGCCTAGTATATTAATATGGTCTAGACTTATGTTCGTTATAATTGATAGGACAGGATTGATAATATTAGTAGAATCCAATCTACCCCCTAGTCCTGTTTCGATGATAGCGAAGTCAACATCTTGCTTAGCAAAATAATCAAATGCCATAGCCACTGTCACTTCAAAGAAGGAGGGTTCAATTTCTTCAAATAGGGACTTGTGTTCATCCACAAACGAGATAACCTCGGAGGTACCTATCATCTCTCCATTTATGCGAATTCTTTCTCGAAAGTCGAGTAGGTGAGGCGAGGTATATAATCCTGTTTTATAGCCAGCAGTTTGCAAGATTGCAGCTAACATATGTGAAGTAGACCCTTTCCCATTGGTGCCCGCGACGTGAATGGATTTGAAATGTTGATGTGGATTTCCAAGAGCTTCGCAAAGCTTCTTAATATTAACTAAGTCCTTCTTTATCGCTGAAGCCCCTTGTTTGCTGAACATAGGCAAGCGATCATAGAGATAGTTAATAGTCTCTTGATAAGACATATTCGCTAAGGTTGTTCTTTATCTAACTTTAAATACAAACATAATGACGCCACGTTGAGTTTGTGGTGCATTCTCTAATTGATTCAATTGTGCACCCATTGCTGCTCTCTCGCACTTTTCCCATAAAACTGGATCGTTAAGAGTGGATCCACGAACCCCTGCTCGCGCAGATATGATGGTTCCTTGTCGATTTACGGTAATCTCTACAGCAACACGACCCGCCAATTGACCATTATCTTCAATTCGTGGTGGCGAGACAAAACGTCTGTTTTCTAAAGAAAGACTCGTATTTCCAAATCCTGATCCACCTTCTCCATAATCCGGAGATAATGGATCACCGTCTGGTGTTCCTTGATTGCCAGCTACAGTTCCAGTTCCATCACCTGTCCCAGAAGCATTATTTTTCTTACCGGTATAGAGCGCATTTGGATTTACGGTCGGCGCGCTTTCCTTTTTCTCAGGGGTTGCAACAGGGGTAGGGTTTGGCTTGTTTGCCTTTGTTACTACTGCTGGAGCATCTTCCATATCTTGAGTAACGATAGTTTTATCACTAGCCTGTTGAGAAGCCACTACAGCCGGTGTATTATCGGGTATAACTCTGTCAGGCAAAGTTTGGTTTGCATCAGGATCCATAGAAGGTTCTTCAACACTCATGAAATCTTCACCCATCCCTTCCTCTGAAGTCCCGTAGTTAACAACCAGACCCCCAGTTCCGAATTCCTGTAGAGGATTTCCGATAAGAATGAAATAGCTTATCAGTAAGAATCCCAGGAAAATTCCTGAAGAGATCATGATAGATCTAGGGTAATAATTCTTTTCCTGATCAGGATAGTTCATGTTTTAATAATTAGTTAGGTTGAGGCTCAGTAGCCAAAACCAGTTTTATTTTCAATTTATTTGCGATGTCCATTATAGAGATAACATCTTTAATAGCCACACTTCTGTCCACATAAAGCATGATTGTTAAATCTTGGCCTGGTTGAACATAAGGCTGCAGATTTTGCATCAAACTCTCTACAGGTATTTCTCTATCATCAATAAAGTATTTCAAATCATGTGTTACCGACACCGTAATCGTCTTCTTTGCTAGGGATTGTTCTCCAGAGCTTGAACGAGGCAAAAGTAGCTTTACTACCTGTGGATTTGCAACTGCAGAGGCAAGAAGAAAAAACAACATTAGAAAGAACATAATATCGTTCAATGCTGTAGTGTTAACTTCCGCTTCTGGTCTTTTTCGTCTACTTCTTATATTCATTTAACTTGAATAACAAATTTACAAATTTTAAATATCTTCTCTAAATTATGAAACAGGCTCATCTAATAAGTCGATAAATTCGACAGCGTCTGTTTCCATGCGGAGAATAATACGATCGACCATCATATTTAAAATGTGGTAACCAATATAAGCGACAATACCGATAATTAAACCTGTAGCCGAGGATACCATTTTAACGTATAAACCTCCAGAGACAGTTCCAATATTAATTACACCTTCAATTTCTACTTCATGGAAGATAGAGATAACACCAATAATGGTTCCTACGAAACCTAACATGGGAGCAATACCTGCTATAATTCCTAAAACGTTAATGTTTTTTTCGAGATGTGCTACTTCAAGTTTACCCACGTTTTCAATCGCTCCCTCAATATCTTTGATCGGACGCCCAATTCTTAATAATCCTTTTTGCAGCATTCTACCAAGAGGGCTAGAGTTATTACGACAAAGCGCAATGGCTGTTTCCAATTTCCCAGATAGGATACTTTGCTTCACTTGAACCATAAGGTTCTTGTCAAATTTGGCCGCTTTTCGTATCGTGAAATATCTTTCAAAGAAAATAATTAAGCCGACAAGCGCGAGAAAACCTAGAGGAAGCATCACCCAGCCACCTTTAAATAAAAGGTCTAAAAAGCTTAATCTTTCCATAGGCTCAACCATTTGCTCTGCCGCTGTCATCATGGTATCTAAAGGGGTGGTGTTAATTTGTAAAAACATAGGGTTATATATTATATTTTTGTGTTTTAAATATTGACTAATTCTTCTTTTTAAATATCCAAGCGTCCTTTGAAAAATCTTCTCTTACTTTATTAAGTTCAAGTTGTGCCTCAGCTTCATCAGTAAAGGAGCCGTAACTTATCTTATAAAGATTACCTGGATTTTTGTTTTCCAAAATACGTAATTTATATCCTTTTGCATTCATGTTTCCCACATAGTTTTCAGCTTCCGATAATCTACCAAAGGAAACGATAATAATTTCAAATGTGGTTGCTGGTTCAGCTGCTACAATATCAACATTTTCTTGGAAAGACGAAGATACTGTGTCTTGCTGACTTATTTGTGTTGTATCCGAATTTGCTATAATTGATGTCGTATCAGGAATGATATCCTCTTTAATAGTTTCAGTTAATACATCCTGCGTTTCTTGTATTTTTAGGTCCTCTGAATTAAAATACCAAACAATCCCACTTATAATAAGCGCTATAATTATTAAGACGGGCCATAACCAGTTGATAGGTCTGCCCCGTGGCTCAAACTCTTGCGTTTGTTCTTGTATTTCTTCTTCTGGGTCGTTCTCTTCCAATGGCAATAGCGGCTCTTTTTTTGAAGGTTGTATAAGTTTGATTTCGCTTACACTTTTATAAAAAGGTAGATTCTCCTCCTGTTTATCTTCAACAAAGATTATCGCTTCATCAGTTTTACTAAGTTTTCCAAAACCTTCAATCTTAGCTTCGCCTTTTTCATTTAATTCTAAAAGGAGTGAGCCGACTACGTTCTTTAATTGTTTTTCGGTCTCTTCTTCATTGGTATTTTCCTCTTGACTAATTCTAGTTATCAACTGTGCAGCTGATCCCTTTTCATTTGTAAGGATTACTTTCTGACCAGGAGCTAAAAAGGAGTTTGTTTTCTCATCGAATAAGGCAGGAATACGCTCTTTCTTGAATGTACCCAAGCCAGGTAAATATACCTTTTGGCTTACATTCAATACTTCGATGATATGTGCTCCTAATTTGTCCATTTCTAAAATACAAAGTTATAGTATTTAAAATGAATAATTAAGTCCACCAATCATATTTAATCCTAAACGAGGATAATAGAGATATCTTTCATAAGATCCACCCAAAAGGTTATTGGCCCTCACGAAGATGCCGAATTTACGATCTATTCTGTATTCCGCAGAACCACTTAAATCAAAAAACGATGGAACCTTTTGAGTGATGGAATTTGAGGGGTCGTAATTAGCATAGTCATATGTTTTTGCTGAAGTCACCCCACTAAACAATAGCTCTCCAGTGATGAAGAATTGTTCACTGATATTAATCCGAGCATTAGAAGTCAGTCTCAATTTTGGTAAAAACCAAGCTTGTGCTTCATTAGCTAAAGTATATTCGTTGATATTAATACGTCCACCTAAGTTTACCGTTTCTGACACGCGAACATTAATTTCTCCTTCGAATCCAAACACGGAAGTTTCTTCATCCCCCATATCATAGATGACATCGAATTTATAAGGCGCCAAAGCATTATTTATAAACAGAGGTAAGTTTTCTATTTTTCTGTAAGAGATACCTGCTTTATATCCAAAAGTAGCCCCTGCATTACCTTTTATTCCGGCATATGCATTTGTTTTTTCGGTCATATTTAGGATTTCAATACCTTCATTTAGGTACGGATTCTCCCGTGCTAAATCTCTTAAAGAAGTTTTGACAACATCTCCTTTTACCCCTCCAAATAAAGTAGCATATTCAGGAATCACATCAAACTCGACGGAAGCAGCAGGATAAAGATTGGTGGCAGAATTAGTTCCAAATTCAGATACTAAATTAGCACCCAAAGTAATTCTATAAGCATCGCCCTTAAATCGGATGTAAGGGTTGATTCTAGCAATATTATTTTTTAATTCGTAGCCTTCTCCTTCTACAGCAGTTAAGTCGACTGAAGCATTTAAACCAAAATTAAACACGTTTAAAGCTTTATTGAAATACCCGCTAAGAGCGAATGAGTTTTCTTTTGCGTTGAACTTATCACTAAATAAATAACCATCCGCTTTTAAAGAATAACTAATATCATCTTCAGAAGGGATATAATTATTTAACAATTCCCCTTTAAAGTAGATATCACTAAAGGCTTGTGCTTCTGGATCTAGGTTCAAATTCGGATCGTCTGGGACCAAACCATAGAACGCTGTACCATAGCGGTTATAACCCAGTTGACCCGTTACAGTAACTCTATCTAACAGCTTACGACCAAAGATTCCCACTTTTTGTTCAGAAAACTTTTGGCTCTCTAAATCTCCTTTTTGACTTAGATGTTTAAAGTAGAACCCCGCTTGTGAATCTTCACTAGCACCTGAATTTACATACAACTCGCCTAAGTAGGTATTGAAGTTTCCAATCCCGATTTTAGCAAAGTTATTTGTCATCACATCAGGACGCAGGGCAGGCATTTCTTGAATGATCAGTTGATGCAAGCCAGAAGGGATGTCAAGCTTCTTATCCAGCGTATTATAGGATAATTCAGGCTGGAATACGCGTATGTTACTTAAATCCGGACTTCTTCTAATTTTAACTGCATCCGCAAGAATGGGTTTGTAATCCCGTATTACCTCCACCTCCTCAATAGTAGGAGGTTTGGTAACTGTATCTTGCACTTGCCCAAAGGCAGTAACTGAAAGAGCTGTAAATCCTAAAACTAGGCTATATTTAAACATTGAATTCTTCAATATCATGGCTTATTTCTTCTTATTTAGTTTTTCTAAACGTTCTTTTGCTGTAGGAACGACATCGTCATCACTGTCGTAATTTTCAATTATACTTTCCAATGTGCTTTTAGCCTGGAAGTCATCTTGTAAGGCTGCATACGTATCGGCCAGTAAAATAAAGCTTTTGGCAACCCAATATTCATGGGAAGGCATATTTTTAATTAAATCAAAAGCCGTAGCTTGGGCAGTTTTAACTGCTTTTTGATCGTACTGTATAACTCCCAATCTGTATTTGGCTTCGGCGCCAATTACGGTCTGACTAGTTGTAGAGGCATTTAAGAATTCCTTTTTAGCACTTTCCAAATCGCCTTTATTTAAATAGGCTTTTCCCGCATACAAATTAGCAGTTGCGATTTGTTCTTCAGATGATTTTTCATAATTCTTCACGAAGTTCGCATACTTAATAGCTTCATCATTGTCACCCATATTAAAATACGAGATCATTAAGTTATTTATTGCAAACCCATAATTTCCGATGTATTCAGCGGTTAATTCAAGTTTTTTAAGACTAGGCACAGCCTCATTATATTTCTGTTGTTGCAAATATAAATTAGAGACACTTACCAAAGCACGCTCTGTATATGGACTAGTCCAGTCATTAAGGATGATATTATAATCATGTAAAGCCTCCGTAGGTTTTCCTACTCTCCATAAACTTTCTGCACGAATAAAACGAGCATATTTTTCTTGAATTGGTTTTCTGAATTTATCGAAATAAGCATTTACTGCTTCAACAGTAGCAGCATATTCACCGCGAGCGAACAGGCCGTTTGCAGCTTGGAAAGTAACATTGTCTTGCTCCGCAGTAGATAGATTTCCAATATTCGTATTCAGTGCATAGTTTAAATAGCCTTGTGCATCACCTCTGTCGATATAAATATTTTGGATTGATTTTAAAGCTTGCATAGCTTCATCCGTAGTAGAGTAGTCTGCTACCACTCTTTCAAAGGTTTTTATCGCTTCGGCATCGTTATCCTTATTATATTGAACCAATCCAATCGTTACTAAGGCTCTAGGCACATAGCTGCTTCGTGGGTATTTTTCAACCATTTCTTGTAAGCCAACGATCGCTATATCATAATCGCCTTTCAAGAAATGTGAATAAGGGATTTCGAAACTTGAATTATCCGCATAATATGAATTAGGGAACTGCTCTTGCAAGTTTGTCAAGGTGCTGATTTTTGCATCCATATCACCTTGTAAGCCTTGAATTATCCCTCTTTGAAATAAGGCATAGTCTTGGCTCGGTGCTTTACTATTTATTAAGCGATCGTATTGTTGCATCGCCTTTCCATAACTTTTCAAAGAAAAGTAGGAGTCTGCTAAACGTGCAATAGCATCGTTGCGTGTATTTTGATCAATTGTTTTTCCGTTGTTTAAAAACAATTCAAAGTAGTTAGCAGAAGTTTGATACTGTGAATTTCTGAATGCCGCATAGGCCAAAGCATAATGAGCATAATTATAAACGTCCGTTTTCTTAGCTGCTGGATAGCCTAAGAACTTTGAGAAATTGGTAACTGCTTCACCATATTTTCTTACTTCATACATTGCTTCAGCTTTCCAATACGTAGCTAATGCTTGTATTTCCAGATCGATAGGATTTTGCTCAGAGCGCATAAATAACGATATCGAGTTTTCAAATGCCCTCTCATTATAGTGTTCTAAGCCACGGAAATAAGTTACTTTTTGGTAAGCAGCATTGGCCTCACGATTTCGTTTGGGAATTGTTTCCAATATATCAACAGCTTCTCTGTAGTTTTTAGTTGTCAATAATACTTCCGCTAATAATGTTTTTGCTTCATCGATTCGGCCAGAAGTTTTATAGGTAGAAAGAAACTCTTGTGTGGACTCTAAAGCCACTTGATGGAACTCTAGTTCGTAAGAGAGCTTTGCATAATTCAGAAGACCAAGTTCTTTAGATTCAGCATCAAAGTCAAGTTTAGACGCCCTGAAGAACGCATTGCGAGCACCTTGTTTATTCCCAGTTTTTAAGAAAGCATCACCTAGAATAATCATTCCTGCTTGGAAATAAGCATCAGGCTCTGACATTTTTTCAAGCTCTTTAATGGATTTATCGTAATCTTTTAATTGATAGGCGATATAACCCATGTTATAGTTATCTTGATTGCTTTGCGCAGCATTAGGGGAGCTTGCTTGAAACTTGTCGTAATATGTTTTTGAGTTTTGAAGGTCGCCCTTAGAGAAATAGGTAGCTCCAAGAATTCTAAACAGTTCTGGCTCGTTCTCTTGTTTTGTAGTCTCTAAAATAGGGATCGTATAGGCAATAACATCGTCATAACGTTTGTCCAAATAATAAAGGGCAGCAATATAATAAGGGTAACTGTTTTCGTAAGTTTTAGATCCTTTTAAACGCTCAAATTCAGATAAAGCAGTTTTATATTCATGGTCCAAATAAGCTAGGTAAGCATAATAGTAGATTGACGACTCACTAAAAGAAGAGCGTTCATTTTTTAAGCGTTCAAATAGTGGCTTAGCTTCCTTATATTCTTTTTTCATGAAATAGGAATAGCCTAATTTAAAGCGATATTCCGCGCTTTCAGAGCCACTTAGGTCTGACGGCTCAAGTTTATTAAACCATTCTATAGCCTTATCATAATTTTTATTAGCAAAATAGGATCGACCCACTTGGTAATAGGCCGCTTTTGTGAAGGAGCTAGTAGGATAGTCTTTAATAAACTTCAAGAATCTATTTTCGGCATCCGCATTACCCACTTCTAAAGCACATATCGCTTGATAAAACCGAG
>Ga0079224_100003818_pt1 | contig 19205 bp, 19 predicted proteins | sample Stecom2015_FD_80414 | JGI IMG/M metagenome (GOLD analysis project Ga0079224, IMG submission 80414) | Agricultural soil microbial communities from Utah to study Nitrogen management - Steer compost 2015 | ecosystem: Environmental > Terrestrial > Soil > Agricultural land | place: USA: Utah... | reverse complement strand
CATTTAAATTACTGAAGAATGACATTTCAACTTTATAATGTGTACATAATGTATTTATAGGTATGAAATTTTCTGTGCTCATGACGTCCTTAAATTACTAAGTTCATTAAATAGTGCTTTCTCCTTTTCAGTGAGATTGGTCGGGATCTTTAACTGATAGGTGACATACAAATCACCATAAGCCCCTTCTTTTTTATAAACCGGAAAACCTTTTCCTTTTAGCTTTACCTTAGTTCCGTTTGGGGTTTCAGGTTTTACTTTTAATTTCACTTTCCCGTCAAAGGTATTGACTGTGATCTCACCACCTAAAATTGCTTTGTATAAATCCAGGTCGTAGGTAGTGTATAAATCGTCTTTGTCTAACTTAAAATCGGTATTATTTTCAATTGAAAATTTGATATAGAGATCGCCATTAGGTCCACCGTTTATACCTTCGCCGCCATAACCTTTAATTTTTATGACCTGTCCGTTTTTTACCCCTGCAGGAATGGTAATACGAATGCTTTTTCCGTTTATCGTTAATGTACGTTTATGGGTAGTGTACACGTCCTTTAATGTAAGGTGAAGCTCTGCATTATAATCTTGTCCTTTAAACATTACATTTCGCTGTCTACTTCCGTAAGCATCTCCGCCAAACATTGATTCAAAGAAATCAGAATACCCACTTCCTGAGGAATCATCCCAGCTTTGTTGTCCTGAAGTTTGTCTGCTACTCCTGTATTGTTGCTGTTGTTGTTCTGCTTTTTCAAATTCTTCAGCATGTTTCCAGTCTTTTCCGTATTTGTCGTATTTCTTACGGTTTTCAGGATTGCTTAATACTTCATTAGCCTCATTGATTTCCTTAAACTTTCTTTCTGCTTCTTTATCACCCGGGTTTACATCCGGATGGTATTTTCTGGCCAATTTTCTATATGCTTTTTTTATATCGTTGTTGCTTGCACTTTTATCGATTCCCAGTATTTTATAATAGTCTATAAATGCCATATATGCGAGCTTATTTAATAATTAAAAGTTAACCCTCCTTTCCGATCCGGCGGACGAGAAGTTGTGGTTTAATTCCCCGTTCCCAGGATCGGAAGAGGGGCCCCAGGACTTTTCCTGAGGTTTAACAACAATTATTTGATTTGGGATACTATAAAGTTAAGATATTTTCCTGATAATCGGGTTAAAAGCTTTGGATGCAACAATTACCTGATCCCCTATACTTAATACTTTGGCTTCACTTTCATCGGCAATGATCTTTACAAAATCCTTGCCAATGAGTATGGAAATGATGAAGATGAAATCCTGCTTTTCCATGGCAATAATTTCTCCGGTGAATTGAAATTTACCACTTACTTCTGTATTGGTAAAGATTTTAGAAGGATTTCCCTCTTTTACAATTTTGCCCTGGTCTATTTCGATGACATTGTCGGACATTTTTATGATCTCTGAAATATCATGGCTTACCATAATAGTGGTAAGTTTAAATTCCCTATGCACTTTAAGTATATACTGCTGGAGTTTTTTTCGTATTTCAATATCCAGTGATGATAAGGGTTCGTCGAGCAATAATAATTCCGGTGTTTGTACCAGGGCCCTTGCCAGGGCAACCCGTTGTTTCTGTCCGCCTGAAAGGGTGTCGGGTTTTCTTTGCTGTAAATCGCCTAACTCGTTAATCTCAATAAGGTCATTGATAATTTTTTCGCTTTCTCCTTTATTTAAGGCGAATTTCAGGTTTTCACGAACATTCATATTCGGGAAAAGGGCAAAATCCTGGAATACAAATCCGGCTTTTCTTTTTTGAGGGGTGAGGTTAATATTTTCATTACTCCTGTACCAGGTTGTTCCGTTAATAATAATTTTTCCCTTTTCAGGAGCCATTAATCCTGCCAACATTCTTAATACAGAAGTTTTGCCGGCCCCGGATTTACCATATAAAGTGACAAATGTTCCTTTTTCAATATTAAAATCTACCTGTAAAGGTAGTTCTCCGGAAGGAAACAAAAGCTTCTTATAAAGAGAGAGTTCTATCATTTCCAGAAGCGTTTTAAAAACCTGCCATTAATGAGGTAAACTGTTAATAATATAAGAAAGGCTAAAACAAATAAAATGAGTGAATATGTATTGGCAGCTCCGTAATTAAGGCTCTCAACTTCATCATAAATAGCAATTGATGCCACTTTTGTTTCTCCCGGTATATTTCCCCCAATCATGAGTACCACTCCAAATTCCCCGATTGTATGTGCAAACGCAAGCACAATTCCAGTGAGTAATGAGGGTTTAATATTAGGCAATAAGACATTAAAAATGGTATTGATTTTGGATTTACCCAACACATACGACGCCTCTTTAAGTGAAGGTGATAAGCCTGAAAGCCCCGATTGTATAGGATGTACCATAAAAGGCAGGCTATAAATAAGTGAGGCAAAAACCAATCCTTCAAAGGAAAATACAAGTTGCAAACCAAACCATTCGCCCAGCCAGTTTCCAAAGGCATTAGACGGACTAAAGGCCACAAGCAAATAAAACCCAACAACGGTAGGAGGGAGTATTAATGGCATGCTTACCAGGGTTTCTATGACTGGTTTTATTTTACTTTTAGTATAAGCCAACCAATAAGATAATGGAATGGATATAACCAGCAGTAGAAGAGTGGTAACAACTGCAAGTTTAAAAGTAAGTATAAGCGGTTCCCAATCCATTATTCAGTTAGCATAATTTCGTTTGTTTTTACCATCGCTGTAATTTCCGAGTCTTTTTTTAATTCTAACTGGTTTACTGCATTTGTAGTTATTATTGAAATTATTTTTCCAATGGTAGTATTTAATGTAAGTTTACTCAGCAATTCTCCGGTTTCAATGGATTCAACAGTTCCTGTAAATTTATTTTGAAGACTGATATTATCTGTTTTTTCTTTGCCGATAATAACTTCGGTTTCTTTAAAAATTATTTTTATGGAATTCCCCTGTTTAAGATAAGGTGCTGTCTCCGGGTTGTCTATAACTATGGCAGATAAAAGCTGGCCGTTTACATTTACACTAATGAGAGACAGGTTTTTATTTACAGTAATATATTCTATTTTTCCTTTCAGGACATTCATTTCAGGATAAAATTAATTAATTTGAGCAGGGGCAGGCGCATTGTAACCAAATTTATCTAAAATTTCCTTACCTACGGATGAAAGTAAAAAATCCTGGAACTTTTTAGCCTGTTCAAGGTATTCTTTGCGATTATTAAGTACAACAACCCCTTGTGCAATGGGTTTATATGTATTGCTTTTAATCTCAATCCATTTACCTGGTTCGTTTACATGAGGTGATAACACAACCGATTTGGCTGTGAAACCGACCTGGGCTGCCCCTGAAGTTATAAACCTGCTGGTTTGGGAAATGCTTTCACCATATACCAGTTTAGGTTTAACGCTTTCTGTTATTTTATAATAATCCATAACTTCCATGGCCGCACTGCCATAAGGTGCTGTTTTTGGGTTTGCCAATGCAATATGTTTTATTTGCTTATTTGTTAATATTTCTATTGATGGATTAATTTCATCATTTGTACTCCATAAAACTAATTTTCCTTCGGCATAAATCTCCGGCTGAGCTATTGTAAGGCCTTTGTTGAACAAGTTTTCCGGATACTTCATATCTGCAGAAACAAATACATCATAAGGTGCCCCTGCAACTATTTGTGCAGTTAGTTTCCCTGATGACGATACAACAACCTCACATTGAATGCCAGTTTCCCTTGTAAAAGTAGATACCAGAGAGTGAATGGCATACTGCATATTTGCTGAAGTGGCAATGGTTAGTTTCTGACTTTCATTTGTACCGCAACCTGATAAAAAATAAAAGATTATAAGCGCCCGGGCCACTACTTTCATATTAAAGCCTATAAGGGATTAAAAAGAACGAAAGTTAATAAATTTGAACAACCTTGAACTACGTTTGTTTGTAAAATATAAAGTTTATTCAATTTATTTACCATAAAAAAATGAATAACATGAAATTTTTACCGGTCATTATAGTCCTCTTGTTTTCTTGTGGGCATACTGATGAGAGATCCCTTTTTGATACTCATCCTCCTACAAAAAACGGAAATTCCAATGGTTATGAGGAAGAAGTGATCGAAGAAGAAGATAGTGAAGTTTTTTATGATTATACGGATTCAGATGAAGGTATTGTGGTAGAAGACAATGGTATAGTAGAAAATGACGTAGTGTTTTCAAGTATTATTTCTGTAGAGTATCCATTAAAGGTGTATTTGCCTGAGGGGTACGAAACACACAATGATTACCCGGTAGTGTATGTTTTAGATGCTGAATGGGCATTTAGTGTTATTCAAAAGTATATTGTAAAATACGAATATAAGGCGCTGGTAGTGGGAGTGAGTAACAATGGGACGAGAAATTATGATTACATGCCTGAAAATCAATGTTTTGATGATGGTGGTGGATATGAAAATTACCATAAATTTTTGATAAGTGAATTAGTTCCGTATATTGATTCTAAATATAAAACCGATAAAAGTAACCGTGCTTTGGCGGGACATTCCTTTAGTGGTGCTATGTCATTGATCACTTTGTTTCATGAGGATGAAGGAAATCCTGTTTTTAATAGGTTTATAGCAAGTGACCCTTCTATATTGTGCCATCCTGAGTTTTTTAATAATCTCATCTCATTAAAATCCGATAGTAGGCGTGTTATAAAGCTCCATGTGTCCAAATCCAATCAGAATACATATCATTTAACTGAATTTGCAAACCTGTTGCAAGAGCTTAAATACTCATGGTTGGAGATTTACTGGCATGAATATACTGATAAAGATCATAATCAAGCTATGGAGCCGAGTTTTAAAAACGGACTTAAATTTCTTTTTGAGGGGTAGTAGAAGGCTCATAGATCATTATCCATTCTGTACTGCCATTAACGTCCAATTGTTTTAAGATTTTAAAGCCATTCTTAATGTAAAAAGAGCTTAGTCCAAAATCTTCGATTGAAAGCCAGTATTTTTGCAGGGGATTTTTTTTAAACAATTCTATAAGCCATTTAGAACCTAAACCTTTACTGCGATACTTTTCATTAACCCATAAAAACCCCAGGTATAAGTAACCTTGATTAAGCATATTTTGAGCTTCGAAGTAATAAATTTCAGTATCCGGGGAAACGGATGAGAAAACAATGCCCCCACCTAAAATTTTATTTTCTGAAGTGAGGGTATATATTTTGGCAGAACCTCTGTAATTATCCCAATATGGTACAATGACATCTTTCCAATCCTCCGGAAGCAGTTGAAAGAAACTCTTAGGTGATTGTTTTAATTCAACGAGTTCTATTTCCATATTTAAGCAAGGTTAAAGCAATCCCCAGGCCCATAATTTGTCAGAGTCTTCAGTCCAGCGGTCACCTATATCGGTCCTGTAATAAGCATTGTTGATCAATACATTATGTATACGATTATAAAGTAACCTTTGCGCTTCTTTCATTGTTGTACCTGTTCCGGTTACCAATATTGCAAGGCCAGAGTCGCCGGTAATAAGCCATTCTCCGTTTACTTCTTTTAAATGCATAGGGTGTAAACCTTCTTTCATGGGTTTTTTAATAACCACAACAGCATCTTTTGAAAAGAGTTCGAACGTTTTTTTATCATCATAAGGAAAAGGCGGAACAACAATATATGCGCCCACCTGAAACCCTGTTTTGGTATTAATTTTAAAGTTTTCCCCGGAAGCAATTTTGTAAAACACTTTGCCGATTGGCTCATTGATACCAGCCCGTTGAATAAATATTTGTGGAAACCCAAACCGGGAAGTGAACTCTAGCGGATATATGCCATTACCGTTTACAATACAATTAATGTCTATGTGCCCTGTAAACTGTTCCTTAGCCAATATACCCTCAAATTTTTTTAAGGTTGCCTCAAAAATAGGATTATCATCGGTCCAGAACATACTGGTTCCCATTTCTCCTGTTGAAACTCCCAGTTCTTTTGGAAACAACTTCTTATGCTCAAAGGTAATATTGTAAGGTTTTATAAATTGTTTGCCATTAAAAAAACCAGCTACCGATACTTCAACCCCTGATACTTTTTTCTGAAGCTGAAAAACTCCCATTTTGTCCCCCCAGGATTTTTCATAGGCTTTTAATACCCTTATGATATCACTACCATCATCTTCTTTACCTACAAATAGTAGTTGTTTATAATCCTGTATTTCCCCACAGGGCTTAATTACATACGAATTCGGGTTTGTTTGAACATATGATATTGCATCATGAAAAGATGTAAATTCCTGGTAATTAAGAATTTTTATCTTTAGTTTTTTTAATTCATTCTGCCCAAAATTCCTGTCGAGTTCTAATTTATCAGTATATTCAGTTCCACCAAAGACCAGTTTACCTGCGGCTTTTAATTCTGTAGCAATTTTACCATAGCCGGTGTAATCAAAAATTATAATATCTGCCCAGTCTGTATGCTTTTCCCAGTTTTTAACCTTAGGTACAAAACCATAACCAATTTCATGGCAGGATTTAGCATCAATAAACATTTTTACATCATTACCTTCCTTAAGGACGGCGTAGGCAATATCAAGTGATTCGCCCCATTTGGATACAAAAAGAAATTTTAATTTCTTTTCCTTTTTTGTTTTCATTAAAAGTATTTAAAATGAACGCGTAAATGTATAGAAAAAACGAATTCAAAAATTCACATAATTAATTGAAAAAAATTATTTTTTAACTCGTAAAATCGGTAGATATATATCAAAAGTCGCCCCTTGAGATACTTTACCTGTAGCTTTAATGAAACCATCATGGTTTTCAATGATTTTTTTGACAATTGCAAGGCCAATACCGGTTCCTTTATAGTTCTCCCTACTGTGTAAACGCTGAAAGACTTCAAAAATCTGATCTTTATATTTTGGATCAAAACCAATGCCATTATCCGATACAGATAAATGGCAGTACGTTTTTCCGGGAGATAAAAATGAGAATTTATTACCTTTTATGATTTTACTGTTTATTTTAACATGAGGTTTATTGTCCGGCTTAGAGAATTTTATTGAATTAGTTAATAAATTTAGTAAAAGTTGGCGAAATTGAAAGGGAATTAAAGGTATTTTGTGCATAGGTCCTACTTCAATTATCGCCTTTTTCTCAGAAATTATTTCTTTTAATTCATTTTTTACTTCAGAAATAATTTCTTCCAAATCCGTTTTTATAAAAACGCGGTCCATGGTGTTGGTACGTGAGTAGGTGAGTAAATCTTCTATAAGTGTTTGCATTCTCTCAGCAGCCGTTCTCATCCTGTCAAAATAATCCCTCCCGACCGGGGTTAAGTTTTTGTATTCTTTTTCAAGTATACGGAGGGCAAATATTTGTATTTTACGAAGCGGTTCCTGTAAATCATGACTTGAAACATAGGCAAAGGATTCCAGCTCTACATTCATTTTTTCCAGTTCCTTATTTTTTTGGGCAAGCTCACCGGTACGTTCTTTCACCTTTTTTTCAAGTTGAGATGAAAATGTTTTTTGTTCCTGTATATCTGTACTGGTTCCTACCCACATTTGAATGTTACCTTCGGCATCTTTTTGGGGTATGGCTCTACTTAACTGCCAGTGGTATTCTCCGTCATACCTTCTGAAACGATGTTCAAATAAAAAGTCCTTTCCTGTTTTTATAGAATTTTTCCATACTTGAATACTTTTCTCCCGGTCGTCAGGATGAAGGATTTGTATCCATCCGTCTTCATTAATTTCTTTCCTATTTAAACCAGTATAATCAAATACAGACTGGTTATAATAATTAAAATTACCATTTGGGTCCGTTGTCCATATGTGTTGTGGCATGGAATCTGCGAGTAAACGAAATTTTTGTTCGCTTTCATGTAACTCCTGTCTTCGTCCTTTTTCTTCAGTTATATCACGCATTGTGCCGAGTATTTTTTCAGGATTTTTATTTTTATCATAAAACATCCTTCCTTGTGTTCTTATCCATATTACATCGTCATCAGGTCTTTTAATGCGGGCTTCATAACTATAAATGCCGGTGTTGAATGCATTTTCAAAAGCTGTTTCTACAATGTGAACATCTTCCGGGCACAGTTGATTTCGAATTTCCTGATGGGTAAGTACGGTTAATTTAGAATGCCCGAGTATTTCTGCAAGTCTGGGAGAATAAATAATATTGCGAGTATTTAAGTCCAACTCCCAGGTTGCAAGCTCTGTAGCTTCAGTAGCTAAGCGCATTCTGGTTTCTGCGTCTTCTACCTTTTTCTGGTACACAATATTTTCATGAATATCCATACATGCACCAATATAACCTTCAAAAATTCCATCTGTAGTAAAACGGGGAACTCCATTGTCTGATAACCATCTATACTCACCATCATGTCTTCGTAAGCGGTATTCCATATAAAACTCTTCCCGGTTATCAAAAGAATTTTTATATGTGTTGAGACACCTCTCCAAATCATCAGGATGAACACCTTCAATCCAACCGTTATTTTTTTCCTGCTCCATAGTTTTTCCGGTAAATTCTAACCATGCTGTATTAAAATAGTAACAAAGTTTATCTGTACCAGACATCCATATTAGAACAGGGGCGCTATCGGCTACTTTCCTGAAACGTTTTTCACTTTCTTCAAGTTTTTTCCTGGCTTCTACTTTTTCGGTTACATCATTTGCTGTAACTATGATACCTGATACATTTCCCTCTATTTCAAATAAAGGCGAGTATTCAAAATCAAAATAGAATTCTTTAAGTATACCATCATTTCCCTTTACAAAGCCATATGATTCATTCTCTTTATGTAATTTTCCAGTGTTATATACATTTTTTAAAAGTTCAGCATATTTTTGCTCATTTAATTCGGGAAATACATCGAGAATTCTTTTTCCAATTACATTTTCTTTTTCTTTTCCCCAAATATTTTTAAGCATGGCATAGTTTGACATTTCAATAATAAGGTCCGGGCCTCTTAAAATAGCCATAGGAATTGGTGAATGCATAACCAGGTGCCTGAACTGCTTCTCACTTTCTGCCAGTGAATGTTTTGCTTCAACCAAGTTGGTAACTTCATTTGCAACAACAATAATACCGGAAATATTTCCATTCTCTTCCCTGAGGGCCTGGTAAACAAAATTAAAAAAGGCCAGATGCTCCTTTCCGTATTTATAAATACTTACCGGAAACTCCCTTCCATAAATAGGCTCGCCCGTTGTATAAACTTTGGTAAGTAGTGGCTCTACTTTTTTCCTGACTTCAGGTAAAATATCAAATAATTTGTGGCCAACAAACTCATTTTCATTCTTATCGATCATTTGTAAATAGACGTGGTTTGCGAGATGCACCACAAATTCCGGCCCATGTAAAATACATATTCCAACGGGTGCTCGTTTTACAGTGTTTCGAAATCGTTTTTCACTTTCTTCTATTTTTTTTCTTGCTGAAACCTGTTCCGTAATATCCTGAACGATTCCGCTAAACCGGTGCACCATTCCCTGGTCATCAAATAATGCTTTTCCCTTTGCCAGCAATCTTCTTTCTTTGTTGTTAATTGGGTTTATAATAGAATATTCAACTTCATAATTTCCATTAGAGCCTTGCTTTAAAATTGTTTGTATGGCATTGGTTACATTATTCCTATCACTTTCGACTATACTGGACAGTATTTCGGATAAACCTATTTCAGAATTATGGGGTAAGCCTAGCCATTCTTTCAGCCGTTCATTTGCTTTAAATTTACCAGTGATTGGATTTAGGTCCCAGGTACCCATTTCGGCTGCATCTATTATAAAATTAAGCTGAGTTTCTCTTTCTTTTATTTCTTCTAATACTTTAATCTTTTGTGTTGTTTCATGGCAGGTTACAAGTACACCGGCAGTTTTTGCTGATTCATCTTTTACAAGGCTGTAACTGAAAGTCCAATACACATCTTCAAGTTTTCCGTTGCGGTAAATTGGTATAAGTTGATCTTCACGCCATATAGATTCATCTGTTTCAACGACCTGATCTATAAGAGGTTTAATAGTATCCCATATCTCGGGCCATGCATCTTCGGCCCTTTGCCCTAAAATAGAAGGATGTTTGCCTTCCTTTCCCAGACTTGGACGGTATGCATCATTATAAAAACAAATCAATTCCGGACCCCACCACAAAAACATGGGAAATTTAGAATTTAAAATTATGCTCAGGGTAGTGTATAAACTCTGTGGCCAGGTTTCAATATTTCCGACTTCCGTTGTGCCCCAATCCTTTTTCCGGATGCGCTCTCCCATTTCTCCCCCCCCGGAAAGAAGCTTTTGATAATGTTTATTAATAATCATAATTTCATGCTATCTTGAATACTTAAAAATGATTTTTCTGGTTATGTATTTTTGTTATTTTCCTGAAGTTAAATGCTAGAAAATCAATCAAATAATAATCCTGAAGAACTTATAATAAAATACTCAAAACGATTTAACAAGAGAACTTTAAGATCCAGCTATCTTCAATAGTGGTGTTGCAAGAAAATATTAAAAGAATGTTTTCTGCTATTCATTTCTAAAAACGAATGTATATAAAAAAATGTGCTTAAATGTGGCAAATATTAACTGAAATGAATAAAAAGCAAAATCCTATTAAACAGGTTTAAACCCCTCTTTAATTAACCTGATTTTCAAATTTTCAGGGTACATGGTGAATGCAAAAATTTCTTTTACCTCTTCTGGCTTCACTAGCAAATTAAAATCAAAATTTTGACAGATCATGGACAGTGCCATTTTCATTTCATGTACAGCCAGGTTTTTACCAGGACAATATCTGGCTCCGCCCCCGAATACATGAATAGCATCCGGATTATGATTACCATGTACAGGACATGTGGTTGCCAACCACCGTTCAGGAATAAATGTAGCGGGTTCTACAAAATATTCCGGACTGGTTTGTGCAACTTTATTTTGTAATATTATTGCTGTTCCTTTCGGTATTTCAATATTCTGAACCAAAGTATCTTCTTTTGCTTCCATGATTAATACAGGTGTAGTAGGTTTTATCCTTAATGATTCTAAAACTACAGCTTCAGTATATTTTAATAGGTCCAGCTGCCTGCCTGAGGACACAAATTTTTCATTTCCCAATATAGTTTTAACCTCTTTTTTTAATTTTTCTTTAACTTCAGGATATAAAGCTAAATAGTAGAGGGTCCATGAAATAGAATTAGAAGTAGTGTCTTCTCCGGCTAATAGCATTGTAAATACATTACCAAAAATATCATTGTCAGTAAAACTGTTATCCTTTTCCTGTTCTACCAGTAGGGCTTCTAAAAAATTGGCTGGATTTTCTTTAAGTGATGGATTCTCATTGAACTTTTCACGGGTCAATTCTACAAACTGTTTAACCTTGGTTTTAGTTTCTGATAATGCAAAATCAAATTCCCTATCTTGTTTCGTTTTATAGTAATGCCACAAGGGTACAGGTGCAGTCATTCTTTTATTGATCATGGGAAATATTTTTTTCATATGATTTTGAATAACATCACCTTCAGATTCCAGTGTATTTGTATCGTAACCGAAAGCTATTTGTGTTGTTATATCTACTGTATATAGCATCATTTCCTGCTGAACATCAATAATAGCTTCTTTATTAGCAAAATTTATCCATCTCCAATACAGTCGCTCAGTCATTTGTTTAAGAGTAGGGAAGTAGGCTTTTACATTTTTTAAACTTAAGGCTTCGGCTGTTATTTTTCGATGCTGTTTCCATTGCAAACCTTCTGAAGAGAATACACCTTCAATACCCATATCTTCCATTACCTGCTTAATTTTAGAAAACCTCTTAAATGTTCCCGGCCTTTCCTTTAAAACATGCGAATTAAAATCAAGATTAGCTGAGACCATGAATTTTTTGCCCATTAAGCTAATCCGGAATAAATCACCTGCTTCCTTCACCCAATCTTCCATAACCTGGTGTTTATTTAAGCGGGAGAAATCAGATAAATGTCCGGTTAGAAAAAGACCTTTTGGCGAGGGTAAGTCCTTTATCTTTATTAAATGAGGCTTAGGAAGCCCCTCTGTTTGGTTGTGTAATTGTTCCGGATTAAAAAATATCTTTGCATCCTTAATTTCAATTTGAAATGTTTTAAGACACAGTTCAGATCCTTTTTCCACTCCGTTTTCAAAAGAAAATGCTTTTTTGTGCAACGGACAAATAATATATCCGTTTTTAACTTCACTTTGCGTAAGCCGGGCACCTTTATGTGGACAAACGCCACTGAAGGCATTGATGGTATTCTTGTTTTTAATAAGAATAATGGTTTCACCTTCTATATTAACTTCAAATATCTTGCCGGACTCAATATCAGTCAGCTTAGCTATTTCTATGAGCATTTGAATAGTTTTATTGTTGTCAAAATTAAATGCCGGAATAAGGGGCGCGGTTCAATAATAGTATTTCTACTTTGGAAACGGTATTGTCATAGTAATCATTTGCAATAAGCTCTTTCCACTTCCCGGAAGAGAAGAACGCTTCCCAGTGTTTGTCCCTGGCCTCCATAGAATCAAAAGAAGTCATATACATAAGGTTAGGGGTTTTATTGCCTGCTAATACTTCCGCATAAAAAACTGCATTAAAATTTAAGGAATCAAACAAAGGGATTTCCCCACCTTCATTAAACATATGGATTTTTTTTTCTAACAAACTTTCTGTTGCCGATTCGTAATTTCTTAATTCATAAATATGGTTATCGGAATTTCCTTTTAGTTGAGGTAATTTCATAAAAGGCATGTTTTTAAATGCTTTGAGAAAAGTAATTTCTATTCGACGGTATGGACTTTTATCATGTGGTGCCTTCAGATAATCGTGCGCAGCTTTTAAATATTGATTATTGTTTTTTAGCGAAACGGGGATATCCAGAAATTGCCGTACAGATTCAAAGGGGGTGAGTACGTAAATTCGCTTACCGTAATGAACGGAATCACTCTTTACCGGTTTAAACACACCAATGTTTTTTATTCCGGCTTTATTTAACGTAGGGATGTAAGCATTTTTGAGATAATTGTCTATTTGTGCCTCCTGTTCAGGGCTGTCTATAAGATATGTTTTTATTTCATAAAACTCCTGATCCTGAGCTACAGATCGGTTGAAAAATGTGAGAGAGAAGAATAAGGCCAGTACTACTGAATATGCTTTCATTGAAGTGATTTAAAAGATTAAGATACTTACAAATTCTAAAATAACCATTTATTTCGTCTTGATTTATTTATATAACAATTGTTATTTGAGAGCAGGAAGTATAAAATAGTACTTTCCAAGGCTAGTTTAGAAACTGATATGAGAGTTTAAATTTTCCTTAATCATCTTATATTATTTAAGCTTTTCTTAACAATTTTGACTGGCATAATAGGTAAATTAGTAACTTCTTAAAATGTAACCAATTAAATATCAAAATTTAAAATGAAAAAACTAATTTTATTCTTAAGTTGTGTACTTCTGTCCTTTTCTATGAGTGCACAGATCCAAGTTCCTGCGCCAAGTCCTTCAGCTAAATTACAGCAAAAAGTAGGATTAACCGATGTTACCATTGAATACTCAAGACCTTCCATGAGAGGAAGAACTATTTTCGGAGATCTTGTACCTTATGGCCAGTTATGGAGAACAGGAGCAAATGCTAAAACCAAAATTACATTTAGTGATGATGTAAAAGTAGGAGGCACAGAACTAAAAGCCGGTACGTATGCAATTTTCACAAAGCCTGAAGCTGATAAATGGGAAGTGATTTTCTATACTGATACCGAGGGTGGCGGTGTACCTGCAGAGTTAGATCAAAGCAAGGTTGCCGCTTCTGTAACTGCTGAAGTATTTCCAATCCCTTTTGATATTGAAACTTTTGGTATAGACGTGAACAGTATTACCAATAATGGGGCAAACCTTGAATTTTTCTGGGAAAAAACCTATGTTGCCGTGCCTTTTGAAGTACCAACAGAAACTAAAGCAATGGCTAGCATTGACGAAGTATTGGATGGGTCTGATGCCAACGCCGGAGATTATTTTCAGGCAGCTGTTTATTATTTACAGGAAGATAAAGATATCAATAAAGCAAAAGAGTGGATTGATAAAGCAATTAAAATGTCTGATGACAAACCATTCTGGATGCTGAGACAACAAGCTTTAATTTATGATAAAGCCGGTGATAGAAAAGGAGCAATTAAAGTAGCTAAAGCTTCATTAGAAGCAGCAGAAAAAGCAGGTAATGCTGATTATGTAAAAATGAACCAGGACTCTTTAAAGGAGTGGGAAAAGAAATAGTTTCGACTAAGGATTCAAATATTTAAAGCCTGTAGATTTTCTACGGGCTTTTTATTTACTATTCCTTTATTACTCCTTATTTTTTGAATAATTTTGCCCGGGTCTAATAATTAGATAACTTTTAGAGATGAAAAATATTCCGTTAAATGATATCCATATAGCTTTAGGAGCTAAGATGGTCCCGTTTGCAGGTTACAACATGCCTGTACAGTATGAAGGAGTAAATATTGAACATGAAACAGTGCGTAACACAGTAGGTGTTTTTGATGTAAGTCATATGGGTGAATTCCTGGTAGAAGGGAAGAACGCTTTGAACCTTATTCAGAAAGTTACCAGTAATGATGCTTCGCTTTTAACTGTTGGTAAGGCACAATATTCCTGTTTTCCAAACGAAGAAGGTGGCATTATAGATGACCTGATCGTTTACAGGATTAAAAGTGATTCCTATTTACTGGTTGTAAATGCTTCAAATATAGAAAAGGACTGGAACTGGATATCAAAATACAACGAAGCTATAGGGGCACAAATAAAAAATATATCGGATGATTTTTCGTTATTGGCCATACAAGGCCCGAAAGCTGTAGAAGCTATGCAGTCACTTACTTCAGCCGATCTGTCGGCTATTAAGTATTATCATTGTGAAGTGACTGATTTTGCAGGTATTCCTTATGTGATCATTTCGGCTACAGGATACACCGGTAGTGGTGGGTTTGAAATTTATTGTAAAAACAGTGAAGTAAAGCAAATATGGAACAAAGTTTTTGAAGCCGGAAAAGACTACGGGATTAAATCAATTGGTTTGGCAGCCCGGGATACATTAAGGTTGGAAATGGGATATTGTCTTTATGGCAATGATATAGATGATACTACATCACCCATAGAAGCAGGCTTGGGTTGGATTACTAAATTTACCAAAGACTTTGTAAATTCTGAGAAGCTAAAAAAGCAAAAGGAACAGGGTACTGAACGTAAGCTGGTTGGGTTTGAAGTAATAGAAAGAGGTATCCCGAGACACGGTTATGAGATTATTGATGCCAAAGGAAAAAATATAGGACAGGTTACAAGTGGAACTATGTCCCCATCACTAGGAAAGGGTATAGGCTTAGGATACGTGCCCTCGAATTTGGCCGGTGAGGGAAGTTTAATTTACATACATATAAGAAATAAAGCTATTCCGGCAAAGGTTGTAAAATTACCTTTTTATAAGCAATAATAGAGTAGTTACAAAAAGAGTATCAATTTTTAAAGAAAGGAATAAGATTGGATAAGATTCTCATATTAGGTGCAAGTGGATTTATAGGAGGTATGCTTTATAAAGAATTATGCAATTTTTATGATACTTATGGCACCTACCATACCGGAAAGATATATTCCGGGAATAAGCATTACATACACTTTGATATGGAGAATGATGATATTATGGAAATACTTTACAAAATTAAGCCAAATGTCATAATTTCTGCATTAAGAGGCGATTTCGATGCACAGATTGAAACACACATATACATGTCGGAATATGTAAAAAAGGCAAGCTGTAGAATTATTTTTTTGTCATCTGCCAATGTGTTTGATGCATTTAGTAACTATCCTTCTTATGAACATGATAAAACGTTGTCTGAAAGCAAATACGGCAGGTTAAAAATCAGGATAGAAAATATGTTGATGCGGCTTCCTAAAAAAAATTATGTAATAGCCAGGATGCCAATGGTTTTTGGGAATAGTTCACCAAGATTAAAAGAACTCAAAAGTTTTTTGAATGAAAATGTTCCGTACGAAGTGTTTCCAAACCTGATTATGAATGTGGCCTGTGTTGATAAATTGGTATTACAATTACATTATATTATAAATCGTAATAAAAAAGGAATTTATCACCTTGGAAGTAGTGATCTTGTGCATCACGATGAATTTATCATTGAACTGGCAAAAAAAATGGAGTATTCTAAACCATTTTTAAAACATGTGTTTACATCAAATGAAGATAGGTTCCTGGCAGTATTACCTAAAGATAATTTGTTGCCAAAACATTTGCGATTTACACATTATGAGATTCTGGAAAACACGAAATTATAATTACGAACCAAAAACAAAACAGCAATGAAAAAATTAAATGAAAACGAAATTAAAAAGAAATTAGAAAGCCTGGAATATTGGGACTATGTAGATGAAGTACTTTATACATCCCTGGATTTTAAAAATTTCACAGATGCTTTTGCAATGATGACACGCATAGCCTTTGAAGCTGAAAAAATGGATCATCATCCGGAGTGGACTAATGTTTACAATAACCTGAGTATAAGTTTATCTACACATTCAGCCAAAGGAGTCACTGAAAAAGACTTTAAACTGGCCGAAAGTATTGAAAAAATAATAAAAGGGGATTAATCTAATTTAAATTAAAACCATAGGAATAAATGTTATGGTTTAATTTTTCTTTTTATTTAAATTTGGCAAACAAATAACACATTTATTTATGGGAAGAGCTTTTGAATTCAGGAAAGCCAGGAAAATGAAACGTTGGTCCGCTATGGCCAAAACTTTTACCCGGATAGGGAAAGATATTGTAATGGCTGTTAAAGACGGTGGGCCTAACCCTGATACAAATTCCAGGTTAAGAGCAGTTATTCAAAATGCCAAAGCTGCCAATATGCCTAAGGAAAATGTTGAAAGGGCTATAAAAAAAGCGGGAGATAAGAATACTGAAGACTATAAAGAGGTTTTATTTGAAGGTTATGGCCCTCATGGCATAGCTGTACTTATAGAAACTGCTACCGATAATAACAACAGGACAGTTGCTAATATAAGAAGTTACTTTAATAAGTGTAACGGAACCCTGGGTACCAGCGGATCCGTAGAGTTTATGTTTGATCATACCTGTAACTTCAGGATACCAGCCGATGGAATTGATGTTGAAGAACTGGAACTTGAAATGATAGATTTTGGAGTAGAAGAGGTGTTTGTTGATGAGGACGGGATTCTAATCTATGCTCCTTTTGAAAGTTTTGGGGCTATCCAGAAAGAACTTGAAAACAAAGGAATGGAAATATTATCTTCCGGATTTGAAAGGATCCCCCAGATCACTAAAAAATTAACTGCTGATGAAGCCGCTGATGTGGAAAAACTTCTCGAAAAAATTGAAGAGGATGATGATGTACAGAATGTATATCATACCATGGAGGAAGAAGGGGAGTAAAAAGTATGTTATTTTAACTTGTACCACGTGTACTGACTAAAAGCCAGGAATTTCTTCCACTAAAATTTCCGCGCCGGCTTTATCATGGTAAGTACAAGTCATTTTTGTAAGGTTTACTATCCACTTTTCAATGCCTGATTCAGCACATTGAATACAAAAGGTATGATAATCGGATTTGCCTTGCTGGTGAGTTTTAAGATTTAATATAAATTGATCTTTATTGCTTTCAGCTGCAATTTTTAATGTCCCGTATTTAGTTTCCGAGGTTATTTTGTATCCGTTTGTTCCTTCATAAAAAGTATTTCCATCTGTTACATACGTTTCATAGCTTGTTACACCTAATTTAATCAGGTCTTGTACATAATGGGGGTAATCTGACCCACTTTTTACCTTAGAATGAGCTGCTTTAATTTGTTCAATTGTAAACATGTGAATCTGTGTTTAGTTAATATTAATTATTAAGCAAAGGTTAATAAACCTTGTAGCTAATAATTGTAAAAAATCGTTTATTTATTGGTAAAGAAAGAATGTGGAGTATCTCCTGTGAATTTTTTGAACTCTTTTATAAAATGAGCCTGGTCGTAATACCCTGCCTGATAACTTAAATCAGTTAGGGAAGCTTGTGGATCATAGCTATTAACTGTGTGCTTAAACCGGACAATAGAGCTGAATTTTTTTGGTGAAGTCCCTACCAACTGTCGAAATCTTTTTTCCAGCGGGCTTTGACTTGTATACAAATGTTTCATCAGTTCATATATCCGTATGTTACCTTTACTGGCATGAATGAGCGTAAGAGCAGCCAATACTAATGTATCATTCTTATCGGATGACATACGGGAAATAAGAAATCTTTCAATAATTTGAATTCTTTCAGAATCTGTTTTTGCATCACATAATTGTTCTTCAAGAGATGAAAGTTCAGAACGGGACACAAAATTATCCAGTGAAACACTTTCCCTGAAAAGTTCATGAACAGGCTGTCGGAAAAAAGCTGAGGCACCGCCCTCTTTAAAATAAACCAAAACAGTTCCTGTGTGGGCCGTATTTTTAAAAATACGGAAAGTATCATGCAGCCCGGTGATACCTGATGCGGAAAGTTTAATCTGTTCCTTATTATGAAGTAATGTAAGATTGCCTTTAAACTGAAATCCAATAACCAACCCGGTATCCGGCAACACCTTGTAAGTTTTCTCTTCTTCTGCCTCAGATACTGCAAAAATATGTATATAAGGTTTTAAAATATTATTAGGTATGTAAGTGTCAAATCTCATTTTACATAATTATAATCCTTAATGTAAAAAAAAAAGTCCGGATGGGATTTATAATTTTATATAAAGTAGCTTTATTTGCACTAACCCCGCTTTTTTTTCTTTTCTCTTTTTTCTGCTTTTTTTTCTTTTGGGGTTTTAGCAGCTTCTTTTTTTACATTTTTTTTTGCGTCTTTACTTTTTGCCATGGCTGTATTTTTAATGTTCAAATGATATTAATAAAGGTACTCTTTTTTTAGATAAATATCTCCCGGATAGTTAATTGTTATTGAACTTATTGTCAATATTTTTTTACTGATTTTGTATAGGTTGGCACATTCTCTAGTCCAACTCCCGTCCTCAGGATAAGAATGTAATAAATAATTAATAGTAATAAAAATGATTTTGAAATTTCTCTATAAAAATCATTAACTTTGTCATCCAAACACGTTTGATAGCTATTATGAGTCAAAAAGTTCTGCTTTCCTCTAAAGAAATCAATATTAT
>Ga0079224_100003817_pt1 | contig 19208 bp, 20 predicted proteins | sample Stecom2015_FD_80414 | JGI IMG/M metagenome (GOLD analysis project Ga0079224, IMG submission 80414) | Agricultural soil microbial communities from Utah to study Nitrogen management - Steer compost 2015 | ecosystem: Environmental > Terrestrial > Soil > Agricultural land | place: USA: Utah... | reverse complement strand
GGCATTCCATTCCACAGCACCGCGGCCAGCGTGAGCAGCCCCCGCGAGGTGGCCGGATCGGCGCCGGTGAGCTCCCTGGCGCGGGCCAGCCGGTTGTCCACGGTGTTGGGGTGCACGCCCAGCATCCGGGCCGCGGCCCGGCGGTCCATGTCGCACTCCAGGTAGGCGCGGACGGTGCCGGCCAGCTCCGGCCGGTCCAGCAGCGGGGCGAGCTCGGCGCGGAGCAGGGCCGACCCGTCGCTCTCCCGGGCCAGGTGCAGCTCCAGCGCGACGTCGGCGGCCCGCACCGCCCGGCCGCCCGAGCCGCGGGCGCGCGCGATCCGCAGCACCTCCCGGGCGGTGCGGACCGCCCGGGCGACGTCGCCGGGGTCCGCGGCCTCCTCCACCGCCAGCACCGCCTCGGCGCGCAGCGCGGTCCCGAGGTCGGCGGCGAGCCGGTCGAGCCGCTCGGCGGCGGCCCGGCCGGGCCCGGCCGCCGGCCCCTCGGGCCGCTCGGCGAGCACCGTCCCGCCCCCGGCGCACAGGTCCATCAGCCAGGTCCCCGGCAGCGCCTGCTCGATCCGGGCGCGCATCCGCCGCACCGCGCGCCGCTCGGCCAACCGGTCCGCGGCCGGATCCCCGGCCGCCGCGCCGCCCGGAACGGCGTCCCCGGCGACCCCGGCGACCAGCACCAGCGGCCGCTCCGGCAGCGGCCGGCGGGCCAGCCCCGCGGCGGCCGCCACCCGCCCCTCCGCCAGGGCCGCCACCACCCGGGAGGGCTCGGCGTCGGCGTCGTCCAGCATCTCCCGGTAGCGCCGCTCGAACGCCTCCGCGGCGGCCCGCTCCCCGGCGAAGTGCACGGACCGGATCCGCCGCAGCACCTCGCGGAGCAGGTCAGGGCGGTCGCCGAGGGCCGCGGTGACCTCGTCGCCGAACACGGTGAGCGAGAGCTGCCAGGCGCGCAGGTACTCGGCGAGCGGCACCCCCTCGTCGGCCCGGTCGGCCGCCCGCTCGGAGACCAGCCGGAGCAGCTCGGGGTCGGGCCCCTCCGGCTCCAGCACGGCGCGCAGCGCCGAGCGCAGCATCGCCCGGATCGTCCCGGCCGCGACCAGGTGCAGGTGGTCCAGCATCGCCGGGTCACCGGTGTAGAGCGGGGACTCCGCGGCGTACCGCTCCACGATCAGCCGCGCCAGCGGCGGCACCCGCGTCTGCAGCGACTCGACGATCCCGCGCAGCCGCTCCGGGTCGTCCATCCGCGCCCCTCCCGTGTCCCCATCGCACCCGGCCGCCCGCACGGCCGCGGCGCGCCGTGCCGGAGGAGCCCGGTCGGCACCGGGAGAGCACGGCCGCGGTCGCGGCGCGGAGGCGGTCGCCCACGACCATGGTGGGGGAGGCGGCGCCGGCGGACGGCGCCAGGGGCCGGGTTCCGAAGGCGGGGCGACCCGCGCCCCCCCCCGCTCCCCCGCGGTGGAGTCGGCCTGCGTCGGGCCCCGGCCCCGCGCCGACGACTCACCCGGCCACCCGCGGTGAAGCCCGTCCGAGTCGGGTCCCGGCGCCGCCCCGCCCTGTCCGGCCGCCCCGGCCCGCGCCCACCTGCGCCGGGCTCAGGGCCGTCGTCTTTTTCCCGGCCCCTTTCCGCCTTCCGGGGCGCGGGCGCCTCCGCTGGGCCGGGCAGAGGCGGCAGGCCGGAGCCCGGCGTCACCGAGGAGGGCCCCGCTCGCCGCAGCCTGCCCCTTCCCGCAGCCGGAGCAGCGGTGGCGGCGGGGGAGCGCGCCGTCCGCCACCGCCCACCCCCTGCAGCCGGGACCGCGGGGGCAGCGGCGCGGAACACGGCCCGCCGCCGGCCTCTGCGGGGCGTCCCTCCGCGGCCACGGCGACGTTGAGCTCAACGAGGCGGCGCTGCACCGCAGGCGGGGCCGGACCCACGGGGCGGCCGCCCAGCTCGGCCGGGCGCGGGGCCGGCGCCGTGGTGCGGGCCCGGCAGAGGGCCCCGGCCATGGCGCGAACTCCACCGGCCGGGGCCGCTCCGGGACGGAGGAGGGCCTACAGGCCGATCTTGAACGCGGTGCCGCTCAGCCTCTGCAGCTCCTCCACGGTGTCGCCGCCGCTCAGCGCGGCCCTGGACTCCGCGGCGGCCCAGCGGAACACGCCCTTGGCCATGGTGGACCGCTCCTCGGCGACCCGGGCCAGGTTGATCTCGGCGCGGGCCCCGTGCGCGCCGGCGTCGTCCGGTGCGGCCTGCACCGCGAGTTCGGCGAGGTGCCCGGCCAGGCGGAGGTCGCCCTGCTCGGCGGCGGCGCGGGCGCGGGCGGACAGCGCGGACGCGCCGCCGCACAGCTCGGCGAGGGCGGCGGCGAGCCGGTCCGCCGGGGCCGGCTTGAGGTGCGCGGGGTCGCCGTCGTACCAGCCGCCGTAGAGCCGCCACACGTTGCGCACCACGAACTCCGGCTCGTCGTAGACGGGCTGCAGGTAGGGGCGGTCCGCCAGGTGCGCCGGCGGTCTGACGGCGTGCACCGCCTCGTCCAGCCGGGCGCCGGCGTTCATCAGCGCCAGGGTCTGCTCGACCAGGCTCTCCAGGAACTCGGCGGTCTCGTTCAGCGCGGTGCGCACCCGGTCGGCGCCGACGATGGGCAGGCCGTGGCCGGGCAGCAGCACCTCGGCGCCGGTGCCGGCCATGGTGCGCAGCGCCGCCGCCCACTCGGCCGGGTGGCGCTGCACCTTCTGCGGGTTGCCCGCGTTGGGCGCCACCCAGATGAACAGGTCGCCGGTGAGCAGCGTCCGGCGCTCCGGCAGGTAGGCCCAGGTGTGGTCGTCGGTCTCGCCCTTGGCGTGGAACAGCCGCAGGGCGGCGTCGCCCAGGTGCAGCTCCATGGAGTCCCGGTAGGTCTGGTCGGGGTAGCGGTAGGAGCGCGGCCAGCGCAGTTCGGAGCTGCCGAACTGGCGGCGGTTGATCACCTCGTTGTAGCCGGCGGTGCGCACGTACCGGTCGAACCGGGCGGCGACCGCCTCGTGCGCGACGACCACCGGCCGGGGCCGGCCCGCCGCATCGGCCTCGGCGTCGAACGGGCCGACGCCGGACACGTGGTCGATGTGGCCGTGCGAGTAGACCGCGAACCGCAGCGGCCGGCCGTCGTAGCCGCGGACCGCGGCGTGCAGCGCCTCGGCGGACGGCGCGGACCCGGTGTCGAAGAGGACCGGGCCCCGCTCGGCGCGGATGCAGAACGCGTTGCCGAAGCCCGGCCACATCCCGATCCCCTCGGCGACCTCCGCGAGCCCGGCGCGGGCCGGCTCGCCCCGGTGGTACTCCGGGACGGGCTCGCCCCGCCATGCCTTCTCGGCGAGTTCCAGTACGGCGTTCACACGTGCCTCCGTCGGTCCGTTCGGTGCGTCGCGGCCGCACGGACCAGACTCGGCGCGGCGCGCCGCCCGGACAAGGCCCCGCCGTCACAGCGGAGCGCCGGGCCCCTGTGACGGATCACAACGGCGCAGGCCCCGGGCGCTCGGGGCGCATGGCCGGTGCGGAGCCGGGTGCGACGATGGCACCCCGGTTCCGCCCTTTCCTCCCCGCGCCCGCGCCGCCGCCCTGTGCCTTCCTCGCTCCTGCCTTCGGCCACGTTCCGCGCCCACCCGTTGAGCTCGACACCGTCGTGGCCGCCGGAGGGCTCCCCCGACGCAGGCGGGCACGGGGCCAGGCCTCGTCGCGGGGCGGCCGCGGCCGCCCCGGGGAGCGGGTCAGGGGCGGGCCGGGACCAGGTCGATCAGGCTGGCCTCCGGGCGGCAGCAGAACCGCACCGGGGCGTAAGGGGAGGTGCCCAGGCCGCCGGAGACGTTCAGCCAGGCCCGGCCGTACCGGTTCAGCCCCCAGGCGCGGCGCCGGTCGATCCCGCAGTTGGTCACGAGCGTGCCGTAGAACGGCAGGCAGAGCTGGCCGCCGTGGGTGTGCCCGGCCAGCAGCAGCTGGTAGCCGTCGGCGGCGAACCGGTCCAGGTTGGCCGGCTCGGGGGAGTGCAGCACGCCCAGCCGGAGGTCGGCCGAGGCGGGGGCGGGGCCGGCCACCTCCTCGTAGCGGTCCAGGCCGATGTGCGAGTCGTGCACCCCGGCCGCGGCGATGCTCAGCCCGCCGGCGCTGATCCGGCCCTTGCGGTTGTTCAGGTCCAGCCATCCGGCGCCGGCCATCGCGGCGCCCAGCTCGCGCCAGGGCAGGTCGGGCTCGACCCGGTCGCGGTAGTCCTTCTTGCTGCTGCGCCACAGGTAGCGGGCCGGGTTCTTGGGGCGCGGCGAGAACAGGTCGTTGGATCCGTAGACGAACGCCCCGGGCCGGTCCAGCAGCGGGCCCAGCGCCTCGACGAACGGCTCCACCGCGTCCGGGTGGGCCAGCGAGTCGCCGGTGTTGACCACCAGGTCCGGCTCGTACCGCTCCAGGCCGCGCACCCAGTCGATGAGCATCCGGCGCCCCGGGGTCAGGTGCGCGTCGGACAGGTGCAGCACCCGCAGCGGCGGGCTCCCCTCGGGCAGCAGCGGCAGCTCGTGCCGGCGCAGCCGGAACCAGTTCCGCTCGATGACCGCGGCGTAGCCGATCCCGGCGGCGCCGACGGCGCCGGCGACCGCCGCCGCCCGCGCGGCCCGCCGCCACCCCTCATGTCGCCTGCTCACTGCCGATGCTCCCTCCATGCCGCTCGGGCCCTTCGTCCGCAGGCCGCGGAAAAGCCGTGGGGCCGCCGCGGGCGATCACTCTATGATCAGTGCCATGTCCGAACTCAAAGACCGCCTGAAGTCCGACCTCACCGCCGCCATGAAGGCGCGCGACGCGGTGCGCCTCCGCACGCTGCGCATGGCCCTGACCGCCGTGTCCAACGAGGAGGTCGCCGGCGGTGCCGCGCGCGAGCTGGCCGACGACGACATCGTCCGGCTGCTCACCCGGGAGGCCAAGAAGCGCCGCGAGGCGGCCGAGGCCTTCGACAAGGGCGGCCGCGCGGACAAGGCCGCCGACGAGCGGGCCGAGGCCGAGGTGCTCTCCGAGTACCTGCCGGCCCAGCTGGACGACACCGAGCTCGCCGCCCTGGTGGCCGACGCCGTCGCCGAGTCCGGGGCGACCGGCCCCAAGGGCATGGGCGCCGTCATGAAGCTGGTCAACCCCAAGGTCGCCGGGCGCGCCGAGGGCTCGCGGGTGGCCGCCGAGGTCAAGCGCCAGCTGGCCGGCTGAGCACCGCTCACTCGTCCTCGTGCGGAGGCCGGCCCACCGGCAGCACGCCGTCCTCGTCGCCGGCCTCCGTGTCCTGCTCCGGCACCGCGCGGCCGGAGCCGCCGCTGAGGAACACGTTGACCGTGGCGCCTTCGGGGAGCACCGTGCCGGGGTCGGGGTTGATCGCGGCCACGGTGCCCTCGGCCTCGGCCGAGCGCACCCGGTTCGGCGCCACGCTCACCTGGTAGCCGGCGTCCTCCAGGGCGGAGACCGCCTCGCTCTCCCGCTGCCCCACGACATCGGGCACGCCGCCCTCGACCGCGGCGTTGTTCGAGGTCGGCTGGGCGCCGGCACCGCCGCCGCCCCCGCCGCGGAACTTGCCCGGGGCGCCGGGGAAGCCCTTCTCCGGGACCTTCTCCACCGCCTTGGACATCGTCTCCTGCCAGATCGGGCCGGGGATGTCGGCCCCGTAGACCTGGCCGAAGTAGCGGTCGCCGATGGTGACGTTGCGCAGCGGGTAGTTCTGCGGGCCGCGCGGGTCGCCGACGAAGACCGCACTGGCCAGGTTCGGGGTGTAGCCGGCGAACCAGGCCGCCGCCGACCCGTCGGTGGTACCGGTCTTGGCCGCCGCCGGGCGCCCGATGCCCAGCCCGGAGGTGGTGCCGCCCTTGAAGGTCTGCTGCAGCAGGTAGCTCACCCCGGCCGCCACGTCCTTGTCGATCGCCCGCTCGCACTCCGACTCGATCTCGATGGTCTTGCCGGCCTGGCGGTCGTTGATCGAGGTGATGGCCTGCGGCTCGCAGTACGTGCCGCCGGAGGCGAACACCGCGTAGGCGTTGGCCACCGTCATCGGGGAGACCTCTTCACTGCCCAGGGTGAAGGAGTTGTTGGCCTGGGTGTGCGGGTTGTCGAAGGACTGGCCGTCGGCCCGGTGCACGCCGAGCTTCTCCGCCATCTTGATGACGTTGCACAGCCCGACGTCCTTCTGCAGGTGGGCGAAGTAGGTGTTCACCGACCCCTTGGTGCCGGAGATCATGTTGCCGCCGCCGCCCTGGGTGTCGCCGGCGTTCTTCACCGGCCACGGGGCGAGCGGGTCGCCGTTGCAGTTGCGCTGGCCGGTCACCGTGGTGCTGCTGCCGCCGCCCCCGAAGGACGTGCCGAAGCCCTTGCCCTGCTCCAGCGCGGCGGCCAGGGTGAACGCCTTGAAGGTCGACCCGGCCTGGAAGCCGGTGCTGCCGCCCCGGTCGGAGTCGGTGGCGAAGTTGATCGAGGTCTCGCCCAGCTTGGACTCGTCCGGCCCGTAGTCGCGGCTCTGCGCCATCGAGCGGATCTCACCGGTGCCCGGCTCGATCAGCACCTCGGCGGCGACCTTCTTGGACTTGTTCTTGCGCGGAACCCACTTGTCGACCGCCTTCTGCGCGGCCTTCTGCATGTCCGGGTCGAGCGTGGTGTGGATCTCCAGGCCGGCGGTGCGCAGCCAGCGGGCGCGCTCGGTCTCGTTCTCGCCGAACTGCTCGTTCTTCTCGATCTCCTGGACCACGTAGTCGCAGAAGAACGGCTGCTTGCTGGGCACGCACCCGTTGGACTGGTTGGTGGGCTCCAGCTCGTCGGCGAGGTCGACCGACTTGGCTTCCTCGGCCTCCTTCTCGGTGATGGTGCCGACCTGCACCATCCGGTCCAGCACGACGTCCCGCCGCTCCTGGGCGTCCTCCGGGTTGAGCCGCGGGTTGTACAGGTAGGGGTAGCGGACCGTGCCGGCCAGCGTCGCCGACTGGGACAGGTTCAGCTCGGAGGCGGGGATGTCGAAGAAGTGCCGGGCCGCGGACTCCACGCCGTAGGCGCCGTCGCCGAAGTAGGCGATGTTCAGGTAGCCCTCGAGGATCTCGTCCTTGCTCATCCGCTTCTCGATGGTGAGGGCGTAGCGCAGCTCGCGCAGCTTCCGGGCGAGGGTGGTCTCCCGGGCCTCCTCCTGCTCGGCCTGCGAGTCGGCGCTCTCCACCAGGACGTTCTTCACGTACTGCTGGGTGAGCGAGGAACCGCCCTGGGTGGAGCCGCTCAGGGTGCGCAGCGCGGCGCGGAAGGTGCCCGAGATGTCGATGCCGCCGTGCTCGTAGAAGCGCGAGTCCTCGATCGAGATGATGGCGTCCTGCATCACCGGCGACATGTCGTCCAGCGAGACCAGCTCGCGGTTCTTGTCGTAGATCTCCGCGATCACGCCGCCCTCGCGGTCGTAGATCACCGACCGCTGGGGAGGCGGGGGCGTCTCCAGGTCGCTCGGCATGTTCATGAAGCCGGTGGCCACGTTGCGCGCGGTGATGCCCAGCCCGCCCACGGCGGGCAGCGCGATGGCGGCCACCAGCACGCCGGCGATCACGCCGACCCCGATCAGCTGACCGATTCTCTGCAGCATTCTCCCCTGACCCACCCCATCAGACTATGCGCCGTTCGACGCCGGCGCGGAGAGAGAAACGGACCGCCCGAATCAGCTGTGTCACAGGTCATTTCGGGCCCTGTTCTCATCCTGGCACACCGTCCGGACCGGCCTCGCCCAGCGCCTCTCCCACCTCGCGCAGGGCGCCGATGTCGTACACGTCCTCCGCCCGCGCCGGCACCTCGGCCACCGGGATCCGCGGGTGCGCCGCGGTGAGCCGCCCGCGCAGCTCCGCCTCGCGGTCGCGCAGCCGGGCCGCCCGCGCGTGCAGCAGCAGCGCCGCGGCGGCCAGCGGATGCTCGCCGCCCTCCTCCAGCTCCCGGGAGGCGGCCAGCGCCTCCTCCGCCGGGGGGCCGTCCGCCTCGGGGCGGTGGGTCCGGTTCAGCACCACCCCCGCCAGCGGCATCCGGTCGGCGGCCAGCCGCTCCATGAAGTAGTCCGCCTCGCGCAGCGCGTCCGGCTCCGGGACGGCGACCACCAGGAAGGCGGTCCCCGGGGCCTGCAGCAGCCGGTAGGTGCGCTCGGCGCGCTCCTGGAAACCGCCGAACACCGCGTCGAAGGACGAGATGAACGACTGTACGTCCTTCAGCGCCTGGGCGCCCACGACCTTGGAGATGATTCCGGTCACCGCGCCGACGCCCGCGCCGAGCAGCCGGAACGCCCCGGTCCGGGCGGGGGCGGCGAGGATCCGGATCAGCCGGCCGTCCAGGAACCGGCCGAGCCGCTTGGGCGCGTCCAGGAAGTCCAGCGCCGACCTGCTGGGCGGGGTGTCGACCACGATCAGGTCCCACTCGCCGCTCTCCCGCAGCTGCCCCAGCTTCTCCATCGCCATGTACTCCTGGGTGCCGGAGAAGCTGGAGGACATCGACTGGTAGAAGGGGTTGGCCAGGATCTCCCGGGCCCGCTCGGGGTCGGCGTGCGCCTCGACGATCTCGTCGAAGGTGCGCTTCATGTCCAGCATCATCGCGTGCAGCGAACCGCCGGACCCCTCCGCGCCGGGCAGCGGCACCGGGCGCGGGGTGTTGTCCAGCTCGGTCAGCCCCAGCGACTGGGCCAGCCGCCGCGCCGGATCGACCGTGATGACCACCGCGCCCCGGCCCATCTCCGCGGCCCGCACCCCGAGTGCGGCCGCGGTGGTGGTCTTGCCGACCCCGCCCGACCCGCAGCACACGATGGTGCGCACTTCCGGGTCGCCCAGCAGGGCGTCCACGTCCAGCCGCGCCGCGCTCACCGGTCCACCCCCTGCTCGGCCAGCCGGTCGGCGAGCCGGTACAGCGCCGCGGTGTCGATCCCCTCGCCCAGGTAGGGCAGGTCCAGCATGGGCAGGCCGAGCCCGTCCAACCGGGCGCGGACCGTCGCCTCGGCCCGCACCCGGCGGGCGTGCGCGGCCACCTCCCGGGCCAGCCCGTCCGCGGTCTCGGAGGGGCGGTCCACCTGGGCCGCCTTCAGCCCCTGGGTCAGCGCCTCCACGTCGACCTCGCCGCGCTCCGCACCGGCCAGCACCTCCGGGGGGAACAGCGGCTCGCGCACCATGTTCACGATCAGCCGGCCCGGGTTCATCCCGGCCCGGACGATCTCGGCGACCCCGTCCGCGGTCTCCTGGGCCGGCATCTCCTCCAGCAGGGTGACGAAGTGCACCGCGGTCCGCGCCGAGCGGATCGTGTCCATCACCTTGTCCGCCTGGGTGCGCACCGGCCCGATCCGGGCCAGCCCGGCGACCTCGGCGTTGACGTTGAGGAACTGCGCGATGCGCCCGGTGGGCGGGGCGTCCACCACCACGGCGCGGTAGACGTGCGGCTCGTCGGCGGCCGGCCCCAGCGGGCGGCGGCCGCCCCGCCGGCGGCGCACCGCCTCCACCGCCTTGCCGGTGAGCAGCACGTCGCGCACCCCGGGCGCGATGGTGGTGGCGAAGTCGACCGCGCCGAACCGGGTGAGCACCTGGCCGGCCCGGCGCATGCCGTAGAACAGCTCCAGGTATTCCAGCAGGGCGGCCTCGGCGTCCACGGCGAGCGCGAACACCTCGCCGCCGCCGCGGGCCTCGGCGACCTTGCGCTCCTCGTAGGGGAGCGGCGGCCGCCCGAACAGTTCGGCGATGCCCTGGCGGCCTTCGACCTCCACCAGGAGCACCCGCCCCCCGTCGGCGGCCAGGGCCAGGGCGAGCGCGGCGGCGGCGGTCGTCTTGCCCGTGCCGCCCTTGCCGGTCACCACGTGCAGCCGGACGCCGCCGCTGGGATCGGGATCGCGTTGGCTCACCCCTCGGAGTCTATGTCGGGGCGCGGCGGCCGGGATGAGTAGGCTTGCGGCCATGACGAAGTGGGAGTACGCGACGGTGCCGCTGCTGTCGCACGCGACGAAGCAGATTCTCGACAACTGGGGCGAGGACGGGTGGGAGCTCGTCTCCGTCATCCCGGGCCCGTCCGTGGACGGCGACCCGCGCAACCAGCAGCTGGTCGCCTACATGAAGCGGGAGAAGTAGCCGTGGCCACCCCGGAGGAGCGCCTCGCCGCTCTCGGCCTGGAGCTGCCCGAAGTGGTCAAGCCGCTGGCCGCCTACACCCCGACGGTGCGCACCGGCGACCACGTCTACGTCTCCGGCCAGGTGCCGCTGGTGGACGGCGCCCCGGCCGGCACCGGCAAGGTCGGCGCCGAGGTGACCCCGGAGCGGGCCGCCGAGCTCGCCCGGATCTGCGCGCTGAACGGGATCGCCGCGGTCAAGGCCGAGGTCGGCGAGCTGTCCGCGGTGCGCCGGGTGGTCAAGCTCGTCGGGTTCGTCGCCAGCGACCCGTCGTTCTCCGGCCAGCCGCAGGTGATCAACGGCGCCAGCGAGCTGATCGGCGAGGTGTTCGGCGAGGCCGGCGTGCACGCCCGCAGCGCGGTCGGGGTCGCCGCCCTGCCGCTGGACGTCCCGGTCGAAGTGGAGATGATCGTCGAGGTCGGCTGACCCTTTCCCGTGGTCTCGACGTCGCGGCCCCGCCAGAGCGCTCTGGCGGGGCCGCGACGTCGAGACCACTGTTCGGGGAAGGCCGGGTCCGGCCCACCCCGGGGGCCGGGCGCCCCCCTCCCGCGGGGTACCGTTCGGCCATCGCCCCCGGAGGAGGACGAGGATGACGAGAGAGCCGGTGCGGCCGCGCGACGCCGCCACGGTGATGCTGGTCCGCGAGGGTTCCGGGCCCGGCGGCGGCATCGAGGTCTACATGCTGCGGCGCGCCCCGTCCATGCCGTTCGCCCCGGGCGCCTACGCGTTCCCGGGCGGGCGGGTGGACGAGCGCGACGCCGACCGGGACGTCGGCTGGGCCGGACCGCCCCCCGAGGAGTGGGCGCGCATCCTCGGCACCGGCGTTCCCACCGCCCGCGCACTGGTCTGCGCCGCGGTCCGGGAGACCTTCGAGGAGTCCGGGGTGCTGCTCGCCGGGCCGTCCGCGGACCGGGTCGTCGCCGACACCCGCGACGAGGCATGGGAGGCCGACCGGCTCGCCCTGGTCGACCACTCGCTCTCCTTCGCCGACCTGCTCGCCCGGCGCGGCCTGGTGCTCCGCACCGACCTGCTGCGCGCCTGGTCGCAGTGGATCACCCCGGCGGGCGAGCCGCGCCGCTACGACACCCGGTTCTTCACCGCGGTGCTGCCGGAGGGGCAGCAGACCCGCGACGTCGGCGGGGAGGCCGACCGGGTGGCCTGGATCCGCCCGGCAGAGGCGGTGCGCCGGTGGCGCGCCGGCGAACTGGCGATGCTCCCGCCCACCATCGCCACCTGCATGGACCTGGCCGAATGCGGATCGGTGGCGGAGGCGACCGCCGGCCACCGCAGCATCTTCCCGATCGAGCCGGTGCTCCGGGAGATCGACGGCGAGCAGCGCATCGTCGTCCCGGACGGCGCCGTCTACCCGCTGCTCGGCGGGCAGGAAGGAGGCACCCGATGAGGATCGACGGCTCCGGAACGCTCCGCGCCGGCTGCGTGCTCTGCCCCAACCCGGGCCCGATGACGCTGGACGGCACCAACACCTGGATCCTGCGCGAGCCCGGCGCGCGCGACGTCGTCGTGGTCGACCCCGGCCCGCACGACGAGCGCCACCTGGAGCGGGTCGCCCGGACCGTGCAGGAGCAGGGCGCGCGGGTGGTGGCCACCCTCCTCACCCACCACCACTTCGACCACAGCGAGGGCGCCCGGTACTTCTCCGAGCTCACCGGATCGCCGGTGCACGCGGTCGACCCCGAGCACCGGATCGGCGGGGAGGGCCTGGAGGACGGCCGGACCGTCGAGGCCGGCGGGCTGGAACTGCAGGTGGTCGCCACCCCCGGGCACACCGCCGACTCGGTCAGCGTGCTGCTCCCGGCCGACGGCGTGCTGCTCACCGGCGACACCGTGCTGGGCCGGGGCACCACCGTCATCATGGACGGCGACGGCGGCCTGGCCGCCTACATGGACACCCTCTACCGGCTGCGCGACCTGGCGCGCACCGCGGAGCTGCGCGCACTGCTCCCCGGGCACGGGCCGATCCTCACCGACCCGCTCGGCGTGCTGGAGGGCTACATCGCGCACCGGGAGGAGCGGCTGGCCCAGGTCATCGAGGCGGTCCGCGGCGGCGCGGCCACCCCGGCCGAGATCACCGCGGTGGTCTACGCCGGGGTGGACCCGGCGGTGCTCGGCGCCGCGGAGTCGTCGGTCCGGGCGCAGCTGCGCTACCTGACCGACCGCGGCGACGTCGACGGCCTCCCGCTGGAGGCCGGGGAGAACTGAGAACGCCGCCGGGGGACCCGCTTCGGCAGGAGGCGGGTTCCCCGGCGGCGGTCCGCGGCGTCCGCTAGCGGGCCCGGCGGCGCATCCGCTCGATGTCGAGCAGGACCACGGCCTTGGCCTCGATGCGCAGCCAGCCGCGCAGCGCGAACTCGGCCAGCGCCTTGTTCACCGTCTCGCGGGAGGCGCCGACGAGCTGGGCGAGCTCCTCCTGGGTGAGGTCGTGGTGCACGTGCAGCCCGTCCTCGCCCTCCTTGCCGAACTTGTCGGCGAGCTCCAGGAGCTGCTTGGCGACGCGGCCCGGGACGTCGGTGAAGACCAGGTCGCTCATCACGTCGTTGGTCCGGCGCAGCCGGGCGGCGAGCGCCTTGAGCAGCTGCAGCGCCACCTGGGGCTGGCTGGCGATGAACGGGCGGAGGTCGTCGTGGCCCAGACCCGCCAGGACCGTGTCGGTCACCGCGACGGCACTGGCGGTGCGCGGGCGGGGGTCGAACAGCGACAGCTCGCCGAACATCTCGCCGGGGCCGAGGACGGCCAGCAGGTTCTCCCTGCCGTCCACGGCGGACCGGGTCAGCTTCACCTTGCCGCTCAGCACGACGTAGAGGCGGTCCCCCTCGTCGCCTTCGGCGAAGAGCGTCTGCCCCCGGCCGAGGCGCACCTCGCTCACCGACGCGCGCAGCGCGGCGGTCGCGTCCTCGTCCAGTGCCTCGAAGAGAGGCGCCTTCCGCAGCACCTCGTTGGTTTCGTCCACCGCTTCCTCCTTGCAACCTGACCGTCAACTACTGTGACCTATATCGCATCCGCGTGTGAAGCCAGGTCGTCGTCTCGGCTTGTCGTCCGGTTGGGCGACCGGCCCCGTCACAGCCGACGTCAGCCCTCACGATCTTAAACGGCTTCTCCGGCCCATGCCGTGCTGGCAGCGCCGTTCTCACGACATTGCGGACATAATCTGGATCACCGTCCGGGCACCCCCCGCCCCAGGCCCTACCCTGGCGGCATGGCGACGAGTACGGCCGGGGCCGGGCGGATCCGCCCCAGGAGGCCCGAGACGCGAACGGGACTGGTGCGCAGGGCCCGCCGGATCAACCGGACCCTGGCGGAGCTCTACCCCGACGCCCGCTGCGAACTCGACTTCGAGAACCCCTTCCAGCTGCTCGTCGCGACGGTCCTCTCCGCGCAGACCACCGACACCCGGGTGAACCGGGTCTCACCGGCGCTGTTCGCGGCCTTCCCCGCGCCGGAGGACATGGCCGCCGCCGACCCGGAGCGGATCGAGGCGATCATCCGGCCGACCGGCTTCTACCGGGCCAAGGCCGCCTCGCTGCTCGGCCTGGCCGCCGCGCTGCGCGACCGGTTCGGCGGCGAGGTGCCCGGCACCCTGGAGGAGCTCATCACCCTGCCCGGCGTCGGCCGCAAGACCGCCAACGTGGTGCTCGGCAACGCCTTCGGGGTTCCCGGCATCACGGTGGACACCCACTTCGGCCGGCTCACCCGCCGGTGGGGCTGGACCGACCAGACCGACCCGGTCAAGGCGGAGAAGGAGGTCGCCTCCCTCTTCCCGCCGAAGGACTGGACGATGCTCTCGCACCGGGTGATCTGGCACGGGCGCCGGGTCTGCCACGCGCGCAGGCCGGCCTGCGGCGCGTGCGCGCTGGCCCCGATGTGCCCGTCCTACGGGGAGGGGCCCACCGACCCGGAGACCGCCCGGTCGCTGCTGCGGGACGGGCCCCGGGCATGAGCGCCGGCACCGAGGAGAGGGAGCGGATGGACGGACCGACCCCGCCGGGGTGGCTCACCGCGCTGGCCGAGGCCGGCGCCCGGATGGAGGTTCCGCCGATCATGCGGCCGCCCGCCGAGGGCGGCCGCCGCTCGGCCGTGCTGGTGCTGTTCGGCTCCGGAGCCGCCGGCCCCGAGCTGCTGCTGATCCAGCGGAACGGCGGGCTGCGCCGCCACTCCGGCCAGCCGGCCTTCCCGGGCGGCTCGTTCGAGGAGGGCGACCGGACCCCCGAGGAGTGCGCGATCCGCGAGGCCGTGGAGGAGACCGGGGTCGACCCGGCGGGGATCGTCCCGCTGGGCCTGCTGCCCGAGCTCTACATCCGGCACAGCGGGTTCCGCGTCCAGCCGGTGCTGGCCTGGTGGCGGGAGCCCTCCGCGGTGCACGCCGCGGACGCGGGCGAGGTCGCCAACGCCGTCACCGTGCCGGTCGCCGAGCTCACCGACCCGGCCAACCGGGTGCTGGTCGAAGTGGCCGGCCGCCGCACCGGCCCCGGGTTCCGCGTCGGCGGCATGCTGGTCTGGGGCTTCACCGCCGCGGTGCTGGACGCGCTGCTCACCCTGGGCGGCTGGCAGCGGCCGTGGAACGAGTCCGGACGGGCCGAGGTGGTGCACCTGGTCCCGCCCGCGGAGCCGGCGCGAACCGGGCCCGGCGGGCCGGGATAACGTAACGGGATGGAAGGCATCGTGCTGGATGTGCTCCTCGTCGTCCTGGTGCTGCTCTTCGCGGGATCCGGGTACCGGCAGGGGTTCATCGTCGGCGTCATGAGCTTCGCCGGCTTCATCGGCGGCGGCGTCCTCGCGGCGCTCGGCGCGCCTCCGCTGATCCAGCAGCTGGTCGCCGACCCCGGGCGGCAGGCGCTGCTGGCGATCGCGGTGGTCTTCCTCTCCGCGGCGATGGGCCAGTTCCTCGCCTCCTACGTCGGCGCCCTGGTGCGCAACCGGGTCACCCGGGACTCCGCGCGGGTGCTGGACGCGATGGGCGGCGCCCTGGTCAGCGCCGCATCGGTGCTGCTGGTCGCCTGGCTGGTGGGCAGCGCGGTGGCCAACTCCTCGCTGCCGGTGGTCACCGGCCAGGTGCAGGACTCCCGGGTGCTGCAGGCCGTCGACCGGGCCATGCCGGAGGCCGCGAGCACCTGGTTCTCCACCTTCCGCAAGATCGTCGACCAGAGCGCCTTCCCGCAGGTCTTCAGCGGCCTGGGCACCGGCGAGCCGGCCGAGGTCGAGCCGCCCGACCCCGCGGTGCTCACCACCGAGGAGCTCCGCGAGGCCAGCCAGAGCATCGTCAAGGTGCTCGGCACCGCGCCGACCTGCCAGCGCCGGGTGGAGGGCACCGGGTTCGCCTACGAGCGGGACCGGATCATGACCAACGCGCACGTGGTCGCCGGCGTCTCCGAGGACCTCCGGGTGGTCACCCGGGCGGGCAAGCAGCTCTCCGCCACGGTCGTGCTGTACGACCCGGAGATGGACATCGCCGTCCTGGACGTCCCGGGCCTGGGCCTGGAGCCGCTGGAGTTCGAGCACGAGGCGGAGAAGGGCGACGACGCGGTGGTCGCCGGCTTCCCCAAGAACAACGGGTTCACCGCGGTGCCGGCGCGTATCCGGGCCGAGCAGACCGCCCAGGGCCCCGACTTCTACCACGAGAACCAGGTCAGCCGGGAGATCTACCAGGTCCGCGCGCTGGTCCGGCCGGGCAACTCCGGCGGGCCGCTGCTCTCCCCGCAGGGCACCGTGTACGGGGTGGTCTTCGCCGCCGCCACCAACGAGGAGGAGACCGGCTACGTGCTCACCGCCGACGAGGTGGCCGAGAACGCCGCCACCGGCGCCGAGGCGACCGCCCCCGTCGACACCCAGAAGTGCGACTGACGGTGCGGCCGGCCCCGGAGCACCCGGGCCGGCGGCGACCGGGAACGATCGGGAACGGAGCCCCGTGGAACTGACCGTCCTCGGCAGCGCCTCGCCGTACGCCCGCCCGGGCAACCCCTGCTCGGGCTACCTGGTGCGGCACGGCGGCACCGCCCTGTGGCTGGACGCGATCTGGCTCTCGCACCTGCACGCCGACCACGCGGCCGACCTGCTGACCGCCTACTACGCGCTGCTCTATGCGGACCTGGAGCCGCCGGGGCCTCGGTGCTGCTCTGCGAGGCCGACCTGGCGGCGGAGGCCGAGGGCGAGGCGGTCCACCTCACGCCGGAGCAGGCCGGCGCGGCCGCGGCGAAGGGCGGCGCCGGGCACCTGCTGCTGACCCACCTCGGCCCGGCGCTGAGCGCGGCGGAGGCGGTCCGCCGCGCCGCCGGGGTCTTCCCGTCCGGGGTCTCGCACGCCGACCCGGGACGGAGCCTCACGATCGGCTGAGCCCTCCGCTGCAGGCCGAGGTACAGGACGATCGCGTGCTCGATCCGGGCCGTCTCGTAGCGATCCGGGTAGTGGACAGGGTCACCGTGGATGTGACCGGTGTCGATACCGCGGATCCGATCGGCGAGGAACCGGGTCGGCCGGCCGTCGATCTCCGACCGGGGCGGAGACCGCGGCCGGGGCACTCGTCGAGGCCGGAACGGCCGTCGCGGTGCTCCACGGCCGGGCTGAGGACAGGGCCGTAGCGGCGTCCTCGCCACTCGTGCCCGCGCTCGGCCTCCCCGAGGCCGATCCGGTACATGGCCCCTCGGATCACCAGGCGTCCTCTTCGTCGGCGAGGTTCTCGTCGCTGAGCCGCTCGGCGTCTTCACGTGCCTTCTTGAGCCAGCTCTCCCGTTCCAGGGCGCGCAGGGCCCGGCGGATGACGTCGCTGGTGCGTTCCCCTTCCCGCATGACGAACCGGATGATTCGCCGGTCTTCTGCTGTCGGGCGGAAACCGATCGTCTGCGCCATGACACCACGCTAAGCGGGGCGTTGCACGCTCGTCTGGCGAACGTCGGACACGGCCGGCCCGGGGCGTCTTGCCGGAGGGAGCGCCGGTTCCGTCCTGGAGAGGCCGGCCGGGCGGCCTCTCCAGGACGGGCGATCGGCCCGCTGCGCCCGGCTCAGCCCTCGCCCCGGTGGATCTCCACCGACTCCAGGACCACGTCCTCGGCCGGGCGGTCCGCGTCGCCGGTGGGCACCCGGGAGATGGCGTCGGCCACCTCCAGGCTCTTCTCGTCGGCGACCTCGCCGAAGACGGTGTGCCGGCCGTTCAGGTGCGGGGCGGGCGCGGTGGTGACGAAGAACTGCGACCCGTTGGTGTCCGGCCCGGAGTTGGCCATCGCCAGCACGCCCGGCTCGGCGAAGGTGAGCGACTCGTCGATCTCGTCGTCGAAGGTGTAGCCGGGCCCGCCGGTACCGGTGCCCTCCGGGTCCCCGCCCTGGATCATGAAGTCGGGGATGACCCGGTGGAAGACCGTGCCGTCGTAGAAGCCGGGGTCGTCCTCGGCCAGCTCGGCGAAGTTGCGCACCGTCTCCGGGGCGCGGTCGGGGAACAGGACGAGCTCGATGTCGCCCTCGCTGGTGTGCAGGGTGGCGCCCCGCACGTCGGAGGCGGATCCCCCGTCCCCGGTGGCGGAGGAGCCGCACCCGGTGGCGAGCAGCGCCGCGGCGCAGACCAGAGCGGCGGCCGTGAGGTGTCTGTGCATCAGGGAGCACAGTACCGGGCGGAGCGGGGCTCCGGCCGGCGCCCGGCGGTGCGGCCGCGCCGCCGGGCGGAGGTCAGCCGACGAGCTGGGGGCCCTGGCCGTCCGGGGAGGCCAGGGGCCAGCTCATCCGGACCACGGTGCCGTCCTCGGCGGGCTCGATGCTCACCTCGTCGGCGAGCCCGATGATCACCGCCAGGCCGACGTCGGGGGAGAGGCCGGAGACGCCGCCGGGCGGGGTGTGCTCACCCGGGTAGACGCCGTTGGCCGCGCCGTCGAGGGAGGCGGGGGCGCCCCGGTCGGCGTCGGGCTCCTTGGCCGGGGCCCGATCGGAGACGACCACCTCGAACCGCTTGGCGGCGTGGCCGTTGGCGGGGGCGGGGACCGTCGGCCCGCCGCGCCGCGGCGGCCTGGCGTCCGATCCGTCGATGAGCTCGATCTCGATCGGCTGGCCGGGGCAGTGCGCTCTGTGCGCCTCCACGGCGCGCGAGCATGCCTCACCGACGGCGAGCCTGATCTCGTCGAGGGCGGATTCGGCGATGCCCGCCCGGCGCGCGACGGCGGTCGCCATGAGGCGGGCCGTGCGCACGTGGGCGGGCAGCGCGCTGATCGTGAGCTGGACGAGGGCCATCTTCTCGCTCGCTACGCGGCCGGCTACTTGGCGGCGCGCTTGTCGATGGCCTCCTGCACCGACTCATAGATGCCGAAGACCTTGGTCAGCCCGGTGATGCGGAAGATCTTGAGGATCCGCTCCTGGGTGCAGACCAGGTCGAGGGTGCCGTCGTGGGCGCGCACCCGCTTCAGGCCCCCGACGAGCACACCGAGGCCGGTCGAGTCGAGGAACTCCACCTTCTCCATGTTCACCACGAGGTGGAAGTTGCCCTTGTTGACCAGGTCGATCAGGAGCTCACGCAGCCGAGGCGCGGTATAGACGTCGATCTCACCCTCGACGACGACGATCTCGGTGTCGTCCTTGGTGTAGTGATCCAGCTTCAAGTCCACTAGTCCTCCAGCGCCGAACCGCGAAAAACCGCGAGTGATCTGTGCCGGGCGTTACCCCACAGAGCGGCATTCAACCACGCTTTCACGTCCCGGCTTCCTGCTTCCCGTGAGAAAACCGTGACACCGCGCGTCCCTTCCCCCGGATGCCACACTGAAACCGGTGGTCACCTGCCACTGCGCCGATCCGGTGCGCCGAAGGAGGGCTCCAGGTGGATCTGTGGGAATCGACACTCGGGCGATCGTGGCGTGACCATACCCCGAACCCGCAGGTGACACATGTGGAGCGGCTGTCACGTGGCGAAGCGGTAAGCGAAGAGTGGCCGGCATGGACACCGTCCTCGGTGCGGTCGGGGCTGACCGGCGCGGGGGTCGCGGCCCCCTGGTCCCACCAGGTGGCGGCCGCGAACCTGGCACGCTCCGGTAACAACGTGATCATAGCCACCGGGACCGCATCCGGGAAGTCGCTGGCCTTCCTGCTCCCCGCCGCCGAGGCGGTGATCGGCGGCGG
>Ga0079224_100003816_pt1 | contig 19210 bp, 18 predicted proteins | sample Stecom2015_FD_80414 | JGI IMG/M metagenome (GOLD analysis project Ga0079224, IMG submission 80414) | Agricultural soil microbial communities from Utah to study Nitrogen management - Steer compost 2015 | ecosystem: Environmental > Terrestrial > Soil > Agricultural land | place: USA: Utah... | reverse complement strand
GTCAACAACGACCCGTGCATCATCACCGACACCGAGTACGTCAAGCCGGGCAAGGGCCAGGCCTTCACCCGCGTCAAGTACCGCAACATCAAGACCGGCCGGGTGCAGGAAATCACCATGAAGGCGACCGACTCGCTCGAGGGCGCCGACGTGGTCGACACCGACATGCAGTACCTCTACAGCGACGGCGAGCACTGGCACTTCATGGACCCGTCGACCTTCGAGCAGGTGCAGGCCGATGCCGCCGGCATGGGCGACGCCGCCAAGTGGCTCAAGGGCGAGGAAGAGTGCGTGGTGACCCTCTGGAACGGCACCCCGATCATGGTCCAGCCGCCGAACTTCGTCGAACTGAAGATCACCGAGACCGACCCCGGCCTGCGTGGCGACACCTCGGGTGGCGGCGGCAAGCCGGCCACGCTGGAGACCGGCGCGGTGGTGCGCGTGCCGCTGTTCGTCAACCAGGACGAGCTGATCAAGGTCGACACCCGTTCCGGCGAGTACGTCGGCCGGGTCAAGTGAGCATGGCGCAAGCCTGCGACCTGCTGATCGAGGCCGGCTGGGTAGTGCCGATCGAGCCGCACGGCGTGGTCCTGGAGGACCATGCCGTCGCGGTCCGGGACGGGGAGATCATCGCCGTGCTGCCGGCCGGCGAGGCCCGCAGCCGGTTCCAGCCGGCGGAAACGGTCGCGCGGCCGGGATCGGTGCTGATCCCGGGGCTGGTCAACGCCCATACCCACAACCCGATGAACCTGCTGCGCGGCATCGCCGACGACCTGCCGCTGATGACCTGGCTGCAGGAACACATCTGGCCGGTGGAAGGGGCGGTGATCGGGCCGGAGTTCATCGCCGACGGGGTCAGCCTGGCGGTGGCCGAGATGCTCCGCGGCGGCACCACCTGCGCCAACGAGAACTACTTCTTCCCGGATGTCGAGGCGGCCACCTACAAGCGGCTCGGCTTCCGCGCCGTGGTGGGCCTGCCAGTGATCGGCTTCCCGACCGCCTGGGCCAGCGATTACGACGAGTACTTCGCACGGGCCGGGGAGGTCCATGACCAGTGGCGGGACGACCCGCTGGTCTCGCTGGCGTTCGTGCCGCACGCGCCGTACACCGTGTCGGACGAGGCGTTCTCGCGCATCCGGACCCTCGCCGACCAGCTCGACCTGCAGGTCCACCTGCACACCCACGAGACGCAGCAGGAAGTCGTGGACTCCCAGCGCGACCACGGACAGCGCCCGCTGGCGCGCCTGGACCGGCTGGGCCTGGTCAACGAGCGGCTGGTGGCGGTGCACATGACCGCGCTGGACGACGCCGAGATCGCCCTGTGCGCCGAGCGCGGCGTCAGCGTGGTGCACTGCCCGGAATCCAACCTCAAGCTGGCGTCCGGCTTCTGCCCGGTGGCGAAGCTCGAGCGCGCCGGGGTCAACCTGGCGATCGGCACCGATGGTGCGGCCAGCAACAACGACCTGGACATGTTCGGCGAGATGCGCACCGCGGCACAGCTGGCCAAGGCCGTGGCCGGCGACGCCGCGGTGTTCAGCGCCGCCAGCGCGCTGCGGGCCGCGACGCTGGGCGGCGCGAAGGCGGTTGGCCTGGAGGCGAAGATCGGTTCGATCGAGCCCGGCAAGCGGGCCGACCTGGCGCTGGTCGACATGGACCCGCTGGAGACCCAGCCGCTGTTCAACGTCATCTCGCAGCTGGTCTACGCCACGGGCCGCCAGCAGGTCACCGACGTATGGGTCGACGGCCGGCACAAGCTGCGTGGCCGCGAGCTGGTCGACATCGACACCGAGGCACTGGTTGCCACCGCGCGCGAGTGGCGCGCCCGCATCGCCACGATCCTGGAGCAGAAGAAACAATGAGCGCAGCCACCACCAGCGACAATTTCCGCCAGGCCGAGCTGGACAAGTTCGGCGCCCTGGCGCAGCGCTGGTGGGACCCGGAAGGACCACAGAAGCCACTGCATGCACTGAACCCGGCGCGCCTGGGCTATGTCGCCGGCCGGGCACCGCTCGCCGGCGCGAACGTGCTGGACGTGGGGTGTGGCGGCGGCTTGTTGAGCGAGGCGATGGCGGCCGCCGGAGCACGGGTGACCGCGCTCGCCCTCTCGCCCGAGCTCCTGCGGGTCGCACGGCTGCACGCGAAGGAGTCCGGAGCGCAGGTCGACTATCGGCAGCAGTCGGTCGAATCGCTGGCCGACGAGGCCCCGGGCAACTTCGACGTGGTGACCTGCATGGAGATGCTCGAGCACGTGCCGGACCCGGCCTCGGTGGTCGAGGCCTGCGGGCGCCTGCTCAAGCCGGGCGGGCGGCTGTTCCTGTCCACGCTCAACCGCACCCCGGCCGCGTTCGCGCTGGCGATCCTGGGTGCCGAATACATCGCCCGGCTGCTGCCGCGCGGCACCCACCAGTACCGCGACTTCATACGCCCGTCCGAGATGGGCGCGATGCTCCGTGCCGCCGGCCTCGAACTGGAGGACGTCAGCGGCCTGGCCTACGAACCCTGGCGCAATGCCGCGCGCCTGATCCGCCGCCCCGACGTGAACTACCTGGCCTGCGCGCGCAGGCCGGCAGCCGCCTGATGGCCGCCACCTTGCCCGACGCGGTGCTGTTCGACCTGGACGGCACGCTGCTCGACAGTGCGCCGGACATGCTCGCCGCGGCCAACGCGATGCGGGCCCGCCGCGGCACTGGGCCGATGCTGCTGGCCGAATTGCGCCCGCACGTCTCCAAGGGCGCGCGGGCGATGATTTCCGCTGCGTTTCCCGGCATCGACGAGGCGACCCGGGAGGCATGGGTTCCCGAGTTCCTGCAGTCCTACCAGGACGTCCTGGGCCGGCATTGCGCTGCATTCGACGGCATCGAGGCCCTGCTGTCGACGCTGGAGGCCGCCGGCCGGCCCTGGGGAATCGTCACCAACAAGCCGGAGTTCCTGGCCATTCCGCTGATCCCGATGCTCGGCTGGCAGGAGCGTTGCGCCGTGCTGGTCGGTGGCGACACGCTGCCGGTGCGCAAGCCGGACCCGGCGCCCTTGCTGCATGCCGCGCAAGCCCTGGGCATCGCGCCGGAGCGTTGCGCCTATGTCGGCGACGACGAGCGCGACATCGTCGCCGCGCGCGCCGCCGGGATGCCGTCGGTGGTGGCCTTGTGGGGATACCGGCTCAGCAGCGACGATCCGTTTGCCTGGCGCGGGGACGTACTGGTCGAGGACCCGCGACAGCTGTGCGAGGGAGAGGCATGGCCGATCCGGACGTGACCGGCGCGGCGGCGCCGGCGGACGCACGCGAGGCGGACGCAGCCGCCTTGGAGGCGTTCCTGGACAAGTGGCGTGCGCGCTGGCCCGAGTGGGCGATCGCGGAGGTCTTCGTGCCCGCCGCCGAGCGGGGCCGGGCGCTGGCCTGGGCGGCCCTGCTGCAGGAGCTGGGCGATGCGGCCTGGGGCGGCGAGGATCCCCGTCCCGGCCTGGCCAAGCTCGGCTGGTGGCAGGAGGAGCTCCAGGGCTGGGGTCGCGGGGTACGCAGGCATCCACTCGGCATCGTGTTGCAACGCGTCCCGGCGCCCTGGGCGGGGCTGGCCGCCGCGCTGGACAGCCTGCCCGCCAGCCGGGAGCGGCCCGGTGACGTGGAGGAAGCCTTCGCCGGGGTGGCCCCGTTCGCCCGCGCCGCTGCAGGGGTGGAGCAGGCCCTGTTCGGGGTCGCGGACGAGCCGGATCCGCCGCAGCCCGATCAGGCGGAGGACGCGTTGATGGCCGCCTGGCTGCTGCAGTCCCGTTTTTTACATGGCAACGACGCCCACGTTCCGCTGGAACTGCTGGCGGCGGCAGGGGAGGGCGATGCGGTGAAGGGCTGGGCTGCCGCACTGCGCCGCCGCTGGCCCCCGGCGGTGTCGCGCCACCGGCCGCGCCGACTCTGGTCGGCACTGGCCCTCGGGCGGCTCGGGGCGGGAAGGCCGGGGCAGCCACTGTCCGGCTGGAGCACACTGTGGCGGTCGTGGAGGGCGGCGCGGGGCTGACTACGATCTCTTATCCGGGCGCGGGCAGGGAGGGCGCCGTGCCCGGCAACGCAGGGGGGCTGCATGGAGCTGTCATGGCGATCGCTGGTCCATACCGTGTTGTTGCTGTTGTTGTTGCCCGGCAGCCTGCTCATCTCCGGCTGCCGCGCGGCCGATGCCCGGTCCAGCGCCCCGCCTGTTCCGGCTGAGGCCGCGGTTGCCCACCCAGGGGTAGCGCCACCCGCGGAAACCCCGCAGGCCCAACTGGTGCACGTGGCCTGGCGCAGCGCCGGGCTGACCAACCTGCTCCTGCTGGCGGTGCTCGCCCTTGGAATGTGGCTCGGAGTACGCGAGGCCACGTTCGGCCTGCTCGCGCTGGCGCTCGCTGCCCAGGCGGTGTACTTCGCCGCCAGCGGAGGCGAGGCGAGGCTGATCCCCGCGACCGCGTGGCTGGCGAGCGACCCGCGGCTGGTCCACCTGGCAGGCCTGTCGGCCCTGCTGTCGAGCATGGTGTTCGCCGAGCGCTATCTCGGGCTGGGCCGGCGGCAGCGCGCACTGGCACCGCTGTTCCGCGTTTTCGGCGCGGCGCTGTCCGCACTGGCGCTGCTGGTGCTGGTGACCGCCGCCGGCTGGGTGTTGACGGCGACCAGCGTGGTGGCCGCGGCGATGGCCGCGACGGTCGTCCTGGCGGCCGTGGCGGAAGCGCTGGATGGCCGCCGCCCGGCGGTCTTCCTGCTGGTGGCCTGGCTGCCCATGACCACGCTGTTGCTGGCCCACCTGGCCGAACTCAACGGCCTCCGGCTGGGCGTGCCCTGGCTTGGGTACGCCTTGCCGGCGAGCTGCGTCCTGTCGGGCCTGGTGGTGATGATCGGATTGGGCGACACCCTGCGCCGCCTGCGCCTGGAACGCGACCAGGCCAGCCACATGGCGTCCTACGACGCCCTGACCGGGGGGCTGTCACGTCCGGCGATCGAGGCGCGCCTGAAGGAGGCGGTCCGCAGCGCGCATTCGTCCGGAAAACCGCTGTCGATCGTGTTCTTCGACATCGACCGGTTCAAGCAGGTCAACGATGTCCACGGCCACCCGGTCGGCGACCAGTGCATCCGCATCATTGCCCTGCGCACCCGCAACCGGCTCCGGACCTACGACGTGTTCGGGCGCTGGGGCGGGGACGAGATCCTCGTGCTGCTGCCGGATACGCCGCTCGAAGAGGCGGTCGGCATGGCCGAGAACCTGCGCTCGGCGGTGAACTGCCGCAGCCTGGAAATCGACGGCAAGCTGCTTGATGCGAGCCTGAGCCTGGGCGTGGCGCAGCTTGCCTATGGCGAGCAGGCCGATGAGTTGGTGCGGCGCGCCGACGCTGCGCTGTACGCGAGCAAGCAGGCGGGCCGCGACCGGGTCAGCATCACCCGCTGGCCCGGCATGCATGGGCATGCGGTCCCGCTCAGCGGGGCTGCCGCTCGAGCACGAGCAACGGATCGATCCTGACGTCGAACCAGTTCATGCCCCAGTGCAGGTGGGGCCCGGTCGCCCGTCCGGTCGCGCCCACGGCCCCGATCACCTCGCCCTGGCGGACCTGGTCGCCGGGCGCGACGTCCATGCGCGACAGGTGCAGGAAGTTGGAACTGATGCCGTGGCCGTGGTCGAGCACCAGGGTGCCGCCGGTCAGGTAGAGGTCGGCGGCAAAGGAGACCACGCCGGAGGCCGGGGCCCGCACCGCGGTGCCATCCGGGGCCGCGATGTCCATGCCCGAGTGCGGCGCGCCCGGGGTGCCGTTGTAGACCCGATGGTTGCCGAACCGGCCACTGATCCGGCCCTCGACCGGCCAGATGAAATACTCGGCAAAGCCGGTCCGTGCCTCGTCCCGGGTGCGGGCCTCGGCAACCCGGGCCTGCTCGCGCGCGATGCGGTCGGCGATGTCCTTCGGGGGTGACACGGTCCTGGGCGGCAGTCCGCTCACGCGCTCGACCGGCCAGTCGCGTGCGTCCACCCGCACCGTCGCGGTCTCGGTGCTGCCGTCAGGGCGGCGTACCCGGATCTCCACCGGGCCGGCCTGGTCCCGTGGAACCCCGAGCACCACCGTCCCGTACCCGGTGACGCGCAGGCTGCGGCCGGCGTAGTGGACGGTGCTGCCCGGCGGCACCTTCCCGATCACCATCGCCCCTTGCTGCACGGCGGCCGGGAACACCACCCGCCGGTCGGGCTGCGACTCCTGCATGGGCGGGGCGGCGGGCGACTGTGCGCCGGCGGGGCCGGTCGCCATGGAAAGCGCCAGGCCGAGGCAGGCGAAGCGGCGCATCAACGGTCGAACGCCAGGCGTTGCCCCGCGGCCTCGCCGACCAGCGCAGTGCCGTCCCAGGCCAACCGTCCGTTGACCCAGGTCGAGGCGATCCGGCTGCGGAAAACGCGCCCTTCGAACGGCGACCAGCCGCACTTCGACAGCACGTCCTCGCGGCGGACGGTGAACGGTGTGTCGTCCACCAGCACCAGGTCGGCGGCATAGCCCTCGCGCAGGAAGCCGCGGTCCTTGACGTCGAACAGCTGCGCCGGGGCATGGGCGAACTTCTGCACCACCTGCGCGGTGTCCAGGTGCCCCTCGTGCACCAGCTCCAGTGCGGCGACCAGCGCGTACTGCACCAGCGGCAATCCGCTGGGGGCACGCACGTACGGATTCTGCTTCTCCTCCAGCAGGTGCGGGGCGTGGTCGGTGGCCAGCACGTCGATCACGTCCCCGGCGAGTGCGCGGACCAGGGCCTGGCGATCGGAGGCGTCCTTGATGGCCGGGTTGCACTTGATCAAGTGCCCCAGCTGTTCGTAGTCACTGCGGTCGAAATGGAGGAAATGGATGCAGGTCTCGGCGGTGATCTGCTTGCGGCTGCCATCGGCGCGCAGCAGCGGGCCGGCTTCGAACAGGGCCAGCTCGTCGGCAGTCGAGACATGCAAGACGTGCAGGCGCGTGCCGTGGCGGCGCGCCAGCGACACCGCCAGTTGCGTCGACTTCATGCACGCCTCGCGTGAGCGGATGTCCGGATGGCACGCGGCGGGGATGTCGTCGCCGTACCTGGCCCGGTAGCGCGCGGTCGCGGCCTCGATCATCGGGGTGTCTTCGCAGTGGGTGATGATCGGCGTGGGCACGTCGCGGAACACCGCGTCCAGTACCTCCGGGTCGTCGACCAGCATGTTGCCGGTGGACGCCCCCATGAACACCTTGACCCCGGGCGCGGTGCGAGGGTCCAGGCGCCGGATCGCTTCCAGGTTCGAGGTGCTGGTGCCCAGGTAGAAGCCGTAGTTGGCGCGCGACCGTCCCGCCGCGCGCCGGTACTTGTCCTCCAGCGCATCGGCATCCAGCGTCGGCGGGCTGGTGTTGGGCATGTCCATGAAGCTGGTCAGCCCGCCCGCCACCGCAGCGCCGGATTCGACCGCGATGTCGGCCTTGTATTCCATCCCCGGCTCACGGAAGTGCACCTGGTCGTCGATCATTCCCGGCAGCAGGCGCCGTCCAGCGGCGTCGACCACCGTTTCGCCGGGACGCGACGCAAGCCCGCTGCCGATCCGCGCGATGCGGCCGTCCTCCATCCGCAGGTCGCCGTCGTACTCGCGTCCCTCGTTGACCAGGCGGGCGTTGACGATCAGGGTCGATGGGCTCATGGGGTCCTCGGTCAGTGGGCGGGCGGCACGGGATCGTTGCCGCCGGGATTGAGTGGATGGCAGCGCCCGATGCGACGCAGCGCCAGCCAGCCGCCGCGGAGTGCACCGAAGCGCGCGATTGCCTGCATCGCATAGCTCGAGCAGCTCGGATGGAAGCGGCAGCGTGGTCCCAGCAGGGGACTGATGAAGCGCTTGTAGCCTTTCAGCAGGGCGATGAGGACGCGTTCGATCACGGTGGGTCCGGTGCCGGCACGCGTTGCCGCGGCGGGGTAGGATGGGGCCTCCACCATCCGGTTGGCGCGAAGGCCGCTGCGCAGCGGCATGGCGCCATGACAAGTGACGGGCGCGCGGTGTGTCGACACCCGCCCTGGCGCGGTTGCCGCCGCTTGCGGGGCAGGGTATAACAGCGCGCTTTCCCGTCACAAGGGACTGATCAAGGATACCCGACAGTGGCAGCGAAGAAGACCGTCAAGAAGGCCGCGAAGGCCACCAGCAGCGCCAGCAAGGCGGAGGCCAAGGCTCCCGCGAAGAAGGCGACCGCGGCGAAGAAGGCAACGGTGGCGAAGAAGGCCGCCGCGCCCGCCAAGGCCACCGGCGCGCCGGCAAAGAAGGCGGTCGCCAAGGTCTCGTCCGGGACCGCGGCGAAGAACGCCGCGACGACCACCACCAAGACGGCCAAGGCGGCGAAGAAGGTCGCGCAGGCGCCCGCCGCCGCCCCGGCGACCGCGGCCAAGGCCGCTTCCCCGGTACGCCGTGCAGGCAAGGTTGCCGTGGCGGTTGCCGCCCGGCCACCGGCCCCCACCCCGCGGAGCAAGTACAAGACCGTGCAGTACAAGACCGACAAGACCACTGGCCGCCCCATCCTCCCCGATGGCTATCGCCCGGATCCGGAAGAGGAGTACATGAGCCCGCTCCAGCTCGAGTACTTCCGCCAGCGCCTGATGCAGTGGCGCGAGGACCTGGTGGAGGAATCCAAGCAGACCATCGAGAACCTCAAGGACGAAGTCCGTGACGTGGGCGACGAGGCCGAGCGTGCCACCCGCGAGACCGAGAACTCGCTGGAGCTCCGGACCCGCGACCGCTACCGCAAGCTGATCAGCAAGATCGACAGCACCCTCAAGCGGGTCGATACCGGTGACTACGGCTACTGCGTCGACACCGGCGAAGAGATCGGCCTGGACCGGCTCGAGGCACGCCTGACCGCCGAGCGCACGCTCGACGCGCAGGAGCGCTGGGAGCACCTGCAGAAGCAGATGGGCGACTGACCCGCTGCGCCATCGGCACAGGCAGGGCCCCGCAGCGATGCGGGGCCTTGTCGTTCGTGGCGGCGGAAACGATCAGGTGGCTTGCGAAGCGCGGCCCTGGATGAAGCCGAGCAGGGCGGCCAGGCCGTTGCTCCGGGTCGGCGAGAGCTGCCGGGACAGGCCGATCGCGGCCACGTAGTCCGGACTGGTCGCGAGGATCTCCGCCGCACCGCGGCCGGAGTACACCCTCAAGGCCAGGTAGATCAGTCCCGAGACGATCGCCGAGTCGCTGATCGCGTGAAAACGCAGGGTGTCGCCATCGACCTCGGGCACGATCCACACCATCGACTGGCAGCCATGCAGGCGATGTTCCTCGGTCTTCCAGGCCTCCGGGAACGGGGGCAGCTTGCGGCCCAGGTCGATCAGGTACTGGTAGCGCTCGGACCAGTCGCTGAAGAAGGCGAACTCTTCGACGATGGCGGCCTGGGCCTCCTTCGCGGTCGGTTCGAGCGGGAACGGTGAAGCGGGGAAGTCGGTCACGGGAGCCTCGGTGTGTGTCAACCGCGGCGCCAGCGCACGCCGGCCGCGGTGTCTTCCAGCAGCACGCCCTCGGCGGCGAGCTGGTCACGAATGGCGTCGGCCCGGGCGAAGTCGCGGGCCTTGCGGGCGGCGTTGCGCTCGTCGACCAGGCCCTGGATGCGCTCGTCGTCGCCATCGTCACCGGCCTCGTTGCGGGCGAACCAGGCGGCGGGGTCCTGCTGCAGGAGCCCCAGGGCCTTGCCGGCCCCGAGCAGCCGGCCCTTCAGCTGCGCGCGCTCGGCCTCATCCACCGCCTTGCGCGCCCGGCTCGCGATGCCGGCGAGTGTCGCCAGGGCCTGCGGGGTGTTGAGGTCGTCGTCCAGCGCGGCCTCCACCTCGGCCGGGATCACAGGGTCGGCCTCGACCCCGGCAAGGTCGCGCAGCGTGCCGTACAGGCGGTCGAGCGTCTTCGTGCTGCGCTCGACCAGTGCGTCCGACCAGTCGAGCGGCTGGCGGTAATGGGCACTGAGCAGGGCGTAGCGCAGCGCCTCCGGCGGGCGTGCCCGGACCAGGTCGTGCACCTTTTCGATGTTGCCCAGCGACTTGCTCATCTTGGCCCCGCCGAAGTTCAGCATGCCGTTGTGCAGCCAGAAGCGCGCGAAGGTGCGGCCACCGTGGGCGCACTCGCTCTGGGCGATCTCGTTTTCGTGGTGGGGGAATTGCAGGTCCACGCCACCGGCGTGGATGTCGATGGTCTCGCCCAGATGCGCCGCAGCCATCGCGGAGCATTCGATATGCCAGCCCGGACGCCCGCGGCCCCAGGGCGAGTCCCAGCCCGGCAGGGCCTGGGGCGCACCGGAATCGTCGACTGCCGGCGACGGCTTCCACAGCACGAAGTCACCGGGATCGCGCTTGTAAGGCGCGATCTCGACCCGTGCCCCGGCGAGCATCTCGTCGGTGTCGCGTCGCGAGAGCTTGCCGTACCCGTCGAAGCTGGCGACCGAGAACAGCACGTGGCCCTCGGCGGCATAGGCATGGCCGGACCGGACCAGTTTTTCGATCATCCCGATGATCTCCGGGATGTGGCCGGTCGCCTCGGGCTCCAGGTCGGGCGGGGCGACGCCCAGCGCCGCCATGTCCTCGCGGTAGGCGGCCGCGAAGCGGTCGGTGATCGCCGAGATCGGCACGCCCTGCTCGGCGGCCGCGGCGTTGATCTTGTCGTCCACGTCGGTAATGTTGCGGGCATAGGCCAGTGCGCCGTAGCGACGGCGCAGCAGGTCGGCAAGGACGCCGAACACCACCGGGCCGCGGGCATTGCCGATGTGCACGTAGTTGTAGACGGTCGGCCCGCACACGTACATGGTGGGGCGCGCGGGGTCGAGCGGCTGGAACGGTTCGACGCGCCGCGTCAGGCTGTTGAAGAGGTGGAGGCTCATGGGGCAACTGGACAGGTTTGCGACATTCTACCCGCGGCGGCGCCCGGGCTGGCCCGCACGCCGCACCGTCCCCGGAACAGCAGGGGTTCAGCCCCGGCTGCTGCGCGGCACCTACACTCTCGGGCTTGCCTGCCAGGGGTCTGCCCACCGATGAAGTCCAGCCTTGCGTCGCTCGCGTTGCTGTTGGCAGCCGCGACACTCCCCGCCTGGGGGCAGGAAACCCGTACCGTCATCCAGGCCGAGAACGTCCGCTTCGCCTACGCGCAGGTGCTGCAGGTCACCCCCGTCTACCAGACCCTCACCGCCACCGCGGTGGAGCAGGAGTGCGAGCCACCCCAGCCGGCCGAGGCGGAGGGCGAGGGCGAGCCGTCACGCCTGCAGCGCGTCGTCGGCCGGGTACGTGACGCGCTGGGCGGGCGCGACGGCGAGGAGGCCGGCGGGCCGGGAACCGATTGCCGCGCCGTGCCGGTGGAACGCGAGTTCCGCCGCCCGATCGCCTACGACGTGGATTACGTCTACAAGGGGCTGAAATTCCGCTCCCGCTTGCCGGACGATCCCGGCAACCGGCTCCGGATCCGCGTCGGGGTCACTCCGGTGGTGGTCGGCGACAGCAGTGAATAGCGCTTGCCCCCGCGTCTCCCGCATGCCAAGATCCGCGACCTGATGAACGCCCCGTGCGCCTCCGCCGAGATCCTGACCTCCGCCCGCATGGCGGCAGGCATGACCTCGCGCGCGCGCCGACGCTCGACCGACAATCCGGCCGGGTAGTACGCGCACGCACCAGTTCCACGTTGCACGCCAGAAAGCCCAGCCACCGCGCTGGGCTTTTTCGTTCCGGGCCCCGCGCTTCCCCAAGGAGCCCGTGATGCATCCCCGCCACTTCCTCAATACCCAGGACTGGTCCCGTCCGCAGCTGGATGCGCTGCTGGCGCAGGCCGCCGCGTTCAAGCAGAGCCCGCTGGGCGACCAGCTCAAGGGCCGATCGATCGCCCTGGTGTTCTTCAACCCGTCGATGCGCACCCGGACGAGCTTCGAGCTGGGTGCGTTCCAGCTTGGCGGCCACGCGGTCGTGCTGCAGCCGGGCAAGGACGCCTGGCCGATCGAGTTCGACCTCGGCACGGTGATGGACGGCGACACCGAGGAGCACGTGGCCGAGGTGGCCCGCGTCCTGGGCCGCTATGCCGACCTGATCGGCGTACGTGCCTTCCCCAAGTTCACCGACTGGTCGGTCGATCGCCAGGACAGGGTCCTCGAGGCGTTCGCCAGGTATTCCCCGGTACCGGTCGTCAACATGGAGACGATCACCCACCCGTGCCAGGAGCTCGCCCACGCGATGGCGCTGCAGGAGCACTTCGGCAGCACCGACCTGCGTGGGCGGAAGTACGTGCTGACCTGGACCTACCACCCAAAGGCGCTCAACACCGCGGTGGCGAACTCGGCACTGACCATCGCCACCCGGATGGGCATGGACGTGACCCTGCTGTGCCCCACGCCGGACTACATCCTCGACGAGCGCTACATGGGCTGGGCGCAGCAGAACGTGGCCGAGAGCGGCGGCTCGCTCACGGTGAGCCACGATATCGAGGCAGCCTACGCGGGCGCCGACGTGGTCTATGCCAAGAGCTGGGGCGCGCTGCCGTACTTCGGCAACTGGGAGGCGGAGAAGCCGATCCGCGACCGCTACCGCCACTTCATCGTCGACGAGGCCAAGATGGCGCTGACCCGCGACGCCGCCTTCAGCCACTGCCTGCCGCTGCGGCGGAACGTCAAGGCGACCGATGCGGTGATGGACTCGCCCCGGTGCATCGCGATCAACGAGGCCGAGAACCGGCTGCACGTGCAGAAGGCGGTGATGGCGACGCTGGTTGGAGCGGGAACGGGAAACGGGGAGGTAGAGCAGGGAACAGGGAACAGGGAACAGGGAACGGGAGGGCGTGGATGATTTGATCCGGCGCTGCCTTTCTGACGCATGGCGGCTGAGCTTCATCTCCCGACCCCTTCCTGTTTGTCTCTCCCGAGCGATTTCCAATGACGACCGAATCTCCCGTTCCCCGTTCCCCGTTCCCAGTTCCCGCTTCACCCTCCGCCATCGTCCTCGCCTTCTCGGGCGGCCTCGACACCAGTTTCTGCGTTCCGTACCTGGCCGCCCGCGGCTGGGAAGTGCACACCGTGTTCGCCGACACCGGTGGGGTCGACGCGGAGGAGCGCGCCTACATCGAGCAGCGCGCCCATGAGCTCGGCGTCGCCAGCCATGTCACCGTCGAGGGCGGGCCGGCGATCTGGGACGGCTTCGTCAAGCCTTTCGTCTGGGCGGGGGAGGGCTACCAGGGCCAGTACCCGTTGCTGGTGTCCGACCGCTACCTGATCGTGGACGCGGCGCTGAAGCGCGCGGCCGAACTCGGCACCCGCGCCATCGCCCACGGCTGCACCGGGATGGGCAACGACCAGGTGCGTTTCGACCTGGCGGTCAAGGCGCGCGGCGACTACGAGATCGTCGCGCCGATCCGCGAGATCCAGAAGGAACACACCCAGGTCAGGGCCTACGAGCAGCAGTACCTGGAGGCGCGGGGTTTCGGCGTGCGCATGAAGCAGCAGGCCTACACGATCAACGAGAACCTGCTTGGCGTGCCCCTGTCGGGCGGCGAGATCGACCAGTGGCAGGCACCCGGGCCGGAAGCCGGCGGCTGGTGCCTGCCCCGTGCGCAATGGCCGGTCGATGCGCTGGAGATCCGGGTCGGTTTCGAGCAGGGGGAAGCGGTGAGCCTGGATGGCGAACGGCTTCCGGGCCACGAACTGCTGGCCAGGCTCAACCACGCCTTCGCGCAGTTCGGTGTCGGCCGCGGCCTGTACACCGGCGACACCACGATCGGGCTCAAGGGCCGGATCGTCTACGAGGCGCCGGGACTGGTCGCACTGCTGACCGCCCATCGGGCGCTGGAGGAGGCGGTGCTGAGCAAGCACCAGAACCGCTTCAAGCCCGAAGTCGCGCGCAAGTGGGTGGAGCTGGTCTACGAAGGGTTCTTCTCCGATCCGCTCAAGGCCGACCTGGAGGCGTTCCTGGCATCCAGCCAGGCCCGGGTCAACGGCGCGGTGGTCCTGCGCACCGAGGGCGGCCGGGTCGACGCGGTGGCGGTGGAGTCGCCGCACATCCTCGCCGCGGACGGTGCGACCTACGCGCAGGCCGCCGACTGGGGCGTTGCGGAGGCCGAGGGCTTCATCAAGCTGTTCGGGATGAGCAGCACCTTGTGGGCGCAGGTGAACAAGGGCGGGAACAGGGAACGGGGAACGGGGAACGGGGGTGGCGGCCGTGCTTGAGGCGGTGCTGGGCCATCTCGAGGCGTTGGTCGGGTTCGATACCCGGAATCCGCCGCGGGCGATCGGTACGGGCGGGATCTTTGATTACCTGCGGACGCAGTTGCCGGGGTTCCGGATCGAGGTGACCGACCACGGCGCGGGCGCGGTGTCGATGCTGGCGGTGCGCGGCAATCCGCGGCGGGTGTTTAACGTGCACCTCGATACGGTCCCGGACTCGCCGGCGTGGAGCGCCGACCCGCACCGGCTGCGGGTGGCGGCCGGGCGCGCGATCGGCCTGGGTGCCTGCGACATCAAGGGCGCGGCGGCCGGCCTGCTTGCCGCAGCCGCCCGCACCACGGCCGATGCGGCCTTCCTGTTCTCCACCGACGAGGAGGCCAATGACGCACGCTGCATCAATGCCTTCCTCGCCCGTGACCACGGCTTCGAAGAGGCCGTGGTTGCCGAGCCCACCCGGTGCGAGGCGGTGCTGGCGCACCGCGGCATCAGCTCGGTGCTGATGCGCTTCACCGGCAGCGCCGGGCATGCCTCCGGCGCCAACGCACTGGAGGCCAGTGCGCTCCACCAGGCGATGCGCTGGGGCAGCCGCGCGCTGGAGCTGGTGGAGGGCGAGGCGCACCAGCGCTTCGGCGGACTGGCCGGCTTGCGCTTCAACATCGGCCGGGTCGAGGGCGGCATCAAGGCGAACATGATCGCGCCCTCGGCCGAGGTCCGGTTCGGCTTCCGGCCGCTGCCGTCGATGTCGATCGACGGGCTGCACGGGCGCCTGCGCGCACTGGCCCCGGATGCGGCAGTCGCTCACTACGAGGAGACCTTCCGCGGTCCGCCGCTGCCCTCCGGGGACATCGCCGACGCCGAGGAACGGCGCCTGGCCGCCCGCGACCTCGCGGACGCGCTTGGCTTGCCGATCGGCAACGCGGTCGACTTCTGGACCGAGGCCTCGCTGTTCTCCGCGGCCGGCCTGACCACGCTGGTGTACGGCCCGGGCGACATCGCCCAGGCCCACACCGCCGACGAGTGGGTCGCGCTGGACCAGTTGCAGCGCTACGCCGAGTCCGTCACCCGCATCCTCGCCAACTGAAACCGGCTGCCCAGACATGACCATCCCCCCGTCCCAGCACGACCTGCAGACCCGGCAGACCATCGTCCGGCTGCTCTCGTCCATGGCCAGCACGCGCGAGGTAAGCCAGTACCTCAAGCGCTTCTCGCAGCTCGACGCCGCCCGCTTCGCCGTGGTGAAGGTGGGCGGGGCGGTGCTGCGCGACGACCTCGACGCGCTGGCGTCCTCGCTGGCCTTCCTGCAGGACGTCGGCCTGACCCCGATCGTGGTCCATGGCGCCGGACCGCAGCTCGACCAGGAGCTGGCCGCCGCCGGGATCGAAAAGCAGACCGTCGACGGCCTGCGCATCACCTCGCCGCAGGCACTGGCGGTGGTGCGCAAGGTGTTCCACGCACAGAACCTGCGGCTGGTGGAGGCCCTGCAGCGGCATGACACCCGTGCGACCTCGATCGTTTCGGGCGTGTTCGAGGCCCGCGTGATCGATCCGGTCCGGCTGGGGCTGGTCGGCGAGGTGTCCGGGGTCGAGCGCGCGCCGATCCGCTCGGCGCTGGCCGCCGGCTCGATCCCGGTGATCGCCAGCCTCGGCGAGACCACCGGCGGGCAGATCGTCAACATCAACGCCGACTTCGCCGCCAATGCCCTGGTGCGCCTGCTGCAGCCCTACAAGATCATTTTCCTGACCGGCACCGGTGGCCTGCTGGACGAGGAGGGCCGGGTGATCGACTCGATCAACCTGTCCACCGAGTACGACGCACTCATGGAAGCACCCTGGGTCAACGGCGGCATGCGGCTGAAGCTGGTGCAGATCCGCGAGCTGCTGGACGACCTGCCGCCCTCGTCGTCGGTCTCCATCACCCGCCCCGCCGAGCTGGCCAGCGAGCTGTTCACCCACAAGGGCTCCGGCACCCTGGTGCGCAGGGGTGAAAAGGTCCTGCAGGCGACCCGCTGGGACCAGCTGGACCTGCCAAGGCTGCGCACCCTGATCGAGTCCGCCTTCGGCCGCACCCTGGTGGGGGACTACTTCGAGCGCACGCCGCTGCAGCGTGCCTACGTCAGCGAGAACTACCGCGCCGCGGTGATCCTCGCCGACGTCGATGGCGAGTCCTACCTGGACAAGTTCGCGGTACTCGACGAGGCCCAGGGCGAGGGCCTGGGGCGCGCGGTGTGGCAGGTCATGCGCGAGCAGACTCCCCGGCTGTTCTGGCGCTCGCGCCATGGCAACCCGGTCAACGCGTTCTACCAGGCCGAGGCCGACGGGTTCCTGCGGCAGGAGCAGTGGAAGGTGTTCTGGTATGGAGTCGACGACCTCGCGGCGGTGGGGCGGTGCGTGGCGCATTGCGCCGAACGCCCGGCCACGTTGCTTGGAGCGGGGAGGGTGCAGCCGTGAGCGCCTGGACTTCGCCGCCCCTGCTCCAGGGGCGCCATGTGCAACTGGAGCCGCTCGCACGCGCGCATGTCGAGGCGCTGCGGGCCGCCACCGATCACGAGCTGGCCGCTTGCTGGCATGCCGCGGTCCCGGGCGCCGAGGCCATGGAGGCGTACGTCGAGGCCGCCTTGCAGATGCAGGCCGAGGGCAAGGCACTGGCGTTCGCGGTGCGGGACGCCGGCGGCAGCGTGGTCGGAAGCACGCGGTTCTATGACCTGTCGCCGGCAACGCCGCGGTTGCATATCGGCTACACCTGGTACGGGCGGCGGGTGCAACGCACCGGGCTCAACACCGAGGCCAAGCGGCTGCTGCTCGGCCACGCGTTCGAGGAGCTGGGCTGCGTCGCGGTCGGCTTCAAGACCAGCTGGTTCAACCACGCCTCGCGCGCCGCGATCGAGCGCCTGGGGGCGAAGCAGGACGGGGTGATCCGCAACCACATGCGCCACGCCGACGGCAGCCTTCGGGACACCGTCCTGTATTCCATCATCGATGCCGAATGGCCGGCGGTCCGGAGTCATCTCGACGCCCGGCTCGCTGCCCACGGCGCAAAGGGAGCCCAGGCATGAGCACGAACCGCTACCGCATCGGCATCGTGGGCGCGCGCGGGCACGTCGGGGCGGAGCTGATCCGGCTGCTCGCACCGCACCCGGGTTTCGAGCTCGCGTTCGTATCCTCGCGGGCGCTCGACGGCGAGCGCGTCGCCGACCACAACCCGGCGTATTCCGGCGGGCTGCGCTACAGCTCCCCCGGCTACGACCAGCTGCCGGAGCTGGGTGCCGACGCCGTGGTGCTGGCACTTCCGAACGGGAAGGCCGCGCGCTGCGTGGACGCGTTCGACCGCGCCGGCTCCGACGCACTGCTCATCGACCTGTCGGCGGACTACCGCTTCGACCCGGGCTGGTACTACGGCCTGCCGGAGCTGACCCGGGAGCGCTACGCCGGGCAGCGCCGCATCAGCAATCCCGGCTGCTACGCGACCGCGATGCAACTGGTGATCGCGCCCATGCTCGGTTTGCTCCACGGGCCGGTGCAGTGCTTCGGCGTTTCGGGTCATTCCGGTGCGGGCACCACGCCGTCGGACCGCAACGATCCGGAAAAGCTGCGCGACAACCTGATGCCCTACGCGCTGGCCGGCCATGTGCACGAACGCGAGGTCAGCCGCCAACTCGGCCACGCCATCGAGTTCATGCCGCACGTCGCGCCGCACTTCCGCGGCATCACGATGACGGTGAACATGCACCTGTCAGAGCCGCTGCAGCAGAACGAGGACGTCGCCCGCTACCGCGACCGCTATGCCGGCGAGCCGCTCGTCCGGATCGTCGAGGACGCGCCGTGGGTGAGTGCGATCGCCGGGCGCCACCACGTCGAGATCGGCGGCTTCACCCTGTCGGAAGACGGCAGGCGGCTGGTGGTCGTGGCGACCGAGGACAACCTGCTCAAGGGCGCGGCGACGCAGGCGCTGCAGAACCTCAACCTCGCGTTCGGCTACCCCGAGCTGACCGCCATCACGCCCTGACCCACGTTCCCGCAGGAGCGGCCCGGGCCGCGAACCTGCCACCTCCAGGACAGACCATGACCGACCTCCTCTGGCAGAAGCCCGGCGTCCGCGTCGACCAGCGCATCCAGCAGTTCTGCGCCGGCGACGACGTGATCCTCGACCGCGAGTTCTTCCTGTTCGACATCCAGGCCAGCCGCGCGCACGCGGAAGGGCTGCAGCGCATCGGCATCCTGTCCGCCGACGAGCTCACGGCGATCGGCCGCGAGCTGGAGGCACTGGCGGCGGACTTCGGCTCTGGCGCGTTCGTGCTCGACGACCGCTACGAGGATGGCCACTCGGCGATCGAGGCACGACTGGTGGAACGGCTGGGCGATACCGGCCGCCGCATCCACACAGGGCGCAGCCGCAACGACCAGGTACTGGTGGCGACCCGCCTGTGGCTGAAGGACCGGCTCTCGCGGCTCCAGGCGCTGTGCCGCGAGGTCGCCGGCGTGGCGCTGGAGCGGGCCGAGGTCGAGCGCGAGGTGCCGCTGCCCGGCTACACCCATCTGCAGCGGGCGGTCGTGTCCTCGCTGGGCATGTGGTGGGCGGCCTGGGCGGAGGCCTTCATCGACAACGCCACGCGGGCGGCGGACACGCTCGGCTGGGTCGACGCCAACCCGCTCGGCAGCGCCGCCGGCTACGGCGTGAACCTGCCGCTGGATCGCGACCACACCACCCGCGCGCTGGGCTTCGGCCGGATGCAGGTGGCCGCGACCTACGCCCAGCTCTCGCGCGGCAAGTTCGAGCTGGCCGCGATCGAGGCGCTGGCCAGCGCGGTGCTCGACCTGCGCCGCTTGGCGTGGGACCTGAGCCTGTTCACCAGCGCCGAGTTCGGCTTCGTCGCGCTGCCGGCGCAGTACACCACCGGCAGCTCGATCATGCCCAACAAGCGCAACCCGGACGTCATCGAGCTGATGCGCGCCAGCTACGCCAGCGTGGCCGCGGGGCGGGCCGAGATCGAGCAGCTGCTGTCGTTGCCCTCGGGCTACCACCGCGACCTGCAGTTCTCCAAGGGCGCGATCTTCCATGCCTTCGGCCG
>Ga0079224_100003815_pt1 | contig 19212 bp, 16 predicted proteins | sample Stecom2015_FD_80414 | JGI IMG/M metagenome (GOLD analysis project Ga0079224, IMG submission 80414) | Agricultural soil microbial communities from Utah to study Nitrogen management - Steer compost 2015 | ecosystem: Environmental > Terrestrial > Soil > Agricultural land | place: USA: Utah... | reverse complement strand
TGTGGAAGGAAACTCCCTTTGTCCTGAAAATTACACGCAGCCGTTCAAGCAAGGTTGGCGACTTCACCGGGTGTCGACATCACACCACACATCGGATTACCATCAACCATGATCTGAACCCCTATTTGTTTCTGATCACTTACTTACACGAAGTTGCACACCTTCGAACCTTCCTTCACTACGGCACTCGCGCAGAACCTCACGGTGAAGAGTGGAAGAGAATCTTCAGAAATCTTCTCTCACCGGTGCTTAATGATCAAGTCTTCCCTCCCCGGATACTGCATCGGCTTACGCTTCACATGGCAAATCCGAAAGCAAGCTCCTTCGCCGATCGTGAACTCACCATCGCACTGCGTGAATATGATCCAGGCGCGACTCACCATACAACCGTAGCCGACCTCCCGGAAGGATCCGTGTTTAAACTTCAAGGCAAATACTTTCGCAAAGGCAAACTAAGAAGGACACGAGTCTTGTGTCGAGAGGTACGAACGAGGCGGCAGTACCTCGTTCCAGCGGAAGCGTTGGTGACGGAAGCGCAGCTTTCTTTGTTGTGCTGAAGTGTTGATGTATTGATGTGTTGATGTTTTCTAAATCGCCGCTTGAGTGCCAATAGGATATTTTCTTTGGGACGCCCGAAAGGATATTTGAACTTTCATTTGTGTTTTTTTCCGCGATCAGATATTGAGCGCAGTAGTGATCGTTCGGAAGCACGGAAGCGGCGAAGAGCCAACTTCAACACGTCAACACATCAACACATCAGCACATTTCTTACTCTATGCGTCGCTGAATCAACCTCGCCGTCACCTCACACAACGCCTGTGGCGTTAACGTTCTCCATCTGTCGATCTGAAGGGTGCCGCCCATGTTGATGTAGCGGTCGATGTTGTATTTCATTAGTTCATCGCGAATAAAGTCGGGGAAGGAGACGGCGGCGATCCAGCCATCCCCGACGTCTTCGAACCACTCTTCGTAGTAGGAGTCGTCGGAGCCGTGAAAGTTCATGACGTTCTCGCCGATAAGAATGAAGCGTGTGATTCCGTTAGCAATCATGCTGTCGATCACGTTTCGCTTCAAATGCATTATGTCGTTGTTGATGGCGTCGTTCCACTCGCCAATGAATTCGATTATCGCGTAGCCGTTGATATAGTCGGCGAAGAGAACTTTAATATAGAGCGTCTCCGAGCCCATGAAATCCCAGGCGGGATCAATGTAATAGCCGTAAATGGTTTCGGAATAGACGTCGTAATTGTACTCTTTGCCGTAGAAGGGCGATCGCTCGTCCCTGGCGGGATCGTAGTAGCCAAGCCAGTTGTAATATGGCTCAATGTCGTGCATGGCCGAGCCTGCTCTCCACCGCAAGCCGAACCGAGCCGTACTCTTTGAGCAGGCGCGCCGCCTCAAGTTGATCGACACCCAGTTCGTTCATAATCATACGCGTGCCGCGGTCGATAAGCTTGTTATTGCTCAGCATCATGTCAACCATCTTGTTGCCCTTGACTCTTCCCAGCTTGACCATTGCGGCCGTGGATATCATGTTAAGCACCAGCTTTTGCGCGGTGCCCGCCTTCATTCGCGTACTTCCCGTCACAAACTCGGGGCCAACAATAACCTCGATGGGATAGTCAGCATGACGGGCCAACTCTGTATTCTCATTACAGGTGATGCAGCCTGTTGTAATCCCGTGTTCACGCGCTGTGCGAAGACCTCCGATCACGTATGGCGTCCGGCCCGACGCAGCGATTCCGATCAAAACATCACCCGGTCCGATGTCGAATGCCTGGAGATCCAGCCACGCCTGATGCTCATCGTCCTCGGCGTGCTCCACAGCTTTGCGAATGGCAACATCGCCACCGGCCATGAGGCCGATCACGCGGCCATGTGGCATGCCGTACGTGGGCGGAATTTCTGAGGCATCGACAATACCCAGGCGACCGCTCGTGCCGGCACCAATGTAGAACAGTCTACCCCCTTCTTTCATTTTCGACACGATCACCTCCACCAAAGGTGTGATCTGAGGAATCGCACGCTGCACTGCCGCAGGGACGGTCATGTCCTCCCGGTTAATGTTAACCAGCAGGTCATGAATGCTCATGTCCTCCAGATGATCGTAGTGCGACGAGGATTCAGTTGTCGATACCATAGCTATTTGGGATTGTTGACTGCCCCGGTGCAAATATACGGCGAACGAGGCAAAGGGCTGCTACCGCGAACGCGTGGTCAGGTCGGGCTGATGATAAAGCGTCAGACCGGCGATTGGACCTTCGAGAATGTTCCGAACGGTAATTCCCTTGTCGTTCGCTACTTGCCGCAGGATGTCACTAAAATAAAATGCAATCGACCCGGTAAAATGCACAGGGTAGTTGCGGTAATTTTCATACCGCATCACGTTGTTTTCATAAAACTCCTCAAAACTGGAGTAGACGAGTTTATAGCAATACGGGTCGTCAAGATGTTGAAACAGAAATCGCGTAAAGCTTGCCAGAAAAGCGCTGGGCTTTTCGCGCTGGTACACGTGTTCCAGAATCTCTTCGCGGTGGAAGGGATAACGCTGCCTGAATTGTTCCGCCAATGCGGTGGGCATGTTTTCACGGAGATAGTCAACAATGATGCGCTTGCCCATGTAGGCGCCCGAACCTTCGTCGGCCAGTATCCAGCCCAAATTCGCTACGTTGTGGACGATTTTCTCACCATCGTAGAGGCAGGAGTTTGACCCTGTTCCCATAATGCAGGCGATGCCAGGCTCATGGCCGCAGAGGGCGCGTGCCGCAGCAAGGAGGTCCCAGCCAATTTCAATCTCGGCATCGGGAAAGAATTCCCGAAAGGCTTCCTGAACGGTATCCTGATTTTTTTGCGATGACACGCCGGCTCCGTAAAAGAATATCTTCTCAACGCGGTCCGTAACGAATGGCAACACCACGTCGGTAATGGTTTTCCTAAGGTCTTCGATCGGCTGGTAATACGGGTTGAAGCCGGGCCCATTAGCCTGGCCGATTGCCCCGTCGTTATGCAGAAACCTCCAGTCAATCTTGGAGCCTCCGCTGTCCGCAATAATTATCATCAGGGTCCTAAGCTGGTCAAACGCAGTACGATTTACTACAATCTCCTCTAGAATTCCAAAACACACACAACCCAAACGCCAAAATTCGGCATGATCGCGTTAATCGAGTCGACCGACTATGGAAAAGCGTTCGAATACACGCTCGGTGTGTGGCGCGTCAGCGAGTTCGTCGGTTAGGTCCTGTCCGGCCCAATGCTCATAGTGATAGCCGTTCCGCCAGAGTCGTGAGGAGGTGACGTCGTAAATGACACCCTTGTATGCTATCCAGATTTCTGGCCGGTCCTGCCCGTTGCGAAGGGCAAGCTGCTGACGGCTGAAGACAGGCACCGGGTCGTTCGTCATGCGGAACTGACGAGCTGGTTGTGGTCTTTGATGATGGTATACAAAAACTTCACCGGCGGCATGTCGGTCTCGACCCCAAGAAGCGACTTCACTTTTTCCGAGAGAAGATTAGCGGGACTGGCATTCCCTGTGTCACGATTAACTTCAAGCGCCTGATAGATGACCTCCATGTCGCTGTCGTTAAGCTGTGCCGCCTGGGGAAAGGTTGGCTCATAACCCTCTTCCGGCGTAGCGAAAACGTTGGCGGAACGGGTTGCTTCTGCCGGCACGAGCTTCACCACCGACGTTCCCGCTGCGATATCACCCAGACGTTGACCTTTGCCATTGGCTGCAATCGTGACGATCGCCAATGCGCCGCGAAGGATAAATACTTCCACGAGTCGAAACAGCCAACGCATCAGATATCCACCAATGGTTGGTGATGAACCATCGAGGTTCACAACTTTAATGCGCATCTGCCTTTTGCCCGGCGTTTGCCCGTTCATCAGGATTTCAAAAACGGGGTGGTACAGTAAGAAAGGCACCGTGATAAGCAGAACCCTTACCGTTGTTGAGAACGTGTACTCCTTAAGGATAAAATAGCACACAAAATTGTACGCGGTGAGGATGATTGCATCGATGAAAAATGCCAGCATGCGATCACCGAGGCTCGCTACCGGATATTCGATGAATACGTTCTGTGTCGTTCGGACCCTAATGGTTTCCATTTAACTTTCTAAATTAGGGGCTTTAGTAATATCCCAGAACTCAATTTACCAGATAATTTCTCAAAGAAAATGAAATTCACGCCGCTCATCTTACTTGTGTCCCTGCTTGTAGCCGGATGCACAAAATCTGCAAAGCAGGAAATGACCGATACTGCAGCTCCGCTGACAGAAGAGCAGCTACGTGAACAAGCAGATTCCCTGGCCCAGGCATTTATCATAGCCGATACGCATGTTGATCTTCCTTACCGCCTTGTTGAGCAAAAGATCAGGCCCGTGGGCGATGGCCTCAACGTTATCGTGTCAACGCGTGATGGCGACTTCGACTATGAGCGCGCCAGGAAAGGCGGCCTCGATGCTCCGTTCATGTCGATTTACATTCCTGCGTCGTATCAGGCCAAGGCGGATTTCGGTAAGGCTCTTGCTGACTCACTGATTGACATGGTTCGGCAAATCGCAACGGGGCTTCCAGACAAGTTTGCGCTTGCCATGACTCCTGATGACATCGAAAGGAATGCGGCAGAAGGCAAAATTTCCCTTCCGATGGGAATGGAAAACGGAGCGCCCATTGGTAAGTCGCTCGAGAACATAAAATACTTCTACGATCGCGGCATTCGCTACATAACCCTTACGCACTCCCGCGACAACCAGATTTGCGATTCATCCTATGATACCAAGCACACCTGGAACGGGCTAAGTCCTTTTGGAGAAGAGGTCGTGAAGGAGATGAACCGCGTCGGTATCATGGTTGACATATCTCACGTCTCTGATAGTGCCTTTTACGACGTCATTGCGGTAACAAGTGCACCGGTTATCGCTTCGCACTCTTCCTGCCGCCATTTCACGCCGGGCTTTGAACGCAACATGTCGGACGACATGATCCGCGCACTCGCGCGTAACGGTGGCGTTATTCAGATCAACTTCGGTGCAACGTTTGTCGATTCCGTTGCACGTCAAAATGAAGAAATACTCGATAACGTGATGGCGGAACTTAAACGCCGGAATCTCACGTCCCGTGATCCTGAAGCACAACCTATAATTGCAGCCTCAGGAAAAACGGCGAATGAACTTTATTCGGATGTTCAGCGCGTCGCGGATCACATCGATCATGTTGTTGCCCTTGTTGGAGTCGATCATGTGGGCATTGGTTCCGACTATGATGGTGTGGACGACTCGCTCCCCGTCGGGTTAAAGGATGTCAGCCAGTATCCTAACCTGATTCTTGAACTCTTAAAGCGGGGGTACAGCCACGCCGACATCCAGAAGATCTGCTACGGCAACATTTCGCGCGTGTGGAACGCCGTAATTAAGCAATCACAAGGAAAATAGTACATAGTAAGGCGCTTGCTTACAGTCTCTTGGCGAAGAAGTGTTATTTTGTCATTTCGAAAAATGACTCTTTGTGCGCGAGGCTGCATTCATAAAACTGAACCAGGAGCGCTGGAAGGGAATTGAAAAGGCCCTCGAGCCTGGCAAGCCGATTACGCCCGACAGGCTTGCAGAAATGTTCATCCAGCTTACAGACGATCTCGCTTTCGCGAGAACGCAATACCCTTCCAGTCGCACGACAACCTATCTCAATAACCTCGTTTCTCGGATCCACCTTGAGATCTATCGAAACAAACGGGAGAAGAGCAACAGAATCATCAACTTCTGGAAGTACGAAGTTCCATCGATCATGTGGGAAGTTCGCAAGCCACTGCTCTACTCCCTTATTATTTTTCTCACAGCAGGTCTCATCGGTACGGTGTCATCATTGTATGACGAAACATTTGTCCGACTCATCATGGGCGACTGGTACGTCAACATGACGTTGGAGAATATCAAGGAAGGAAAACCGACAGGCGTTTATGCAAGTGACGATGCATGGGATATGTTCCTGAACATCACGTTCAACAACATTATAGTATCGTTCCGGGTATTTGTCCTGGGTGTATTCACTTCAGTGGTCACCGGGCTTATGCTCTTTTATAATGGAGTGATGCTGGGTGCTTTCTTTACGATGTTTTACAAGGAGAGTCTACTTCTCCAGGCGGCACCAGTCGTAATGCTCCACGGCACAATAGAACTAAGCGCTATTGTTGTTGCTGGTGCTGCCGGGATTGTGATGGGGAACAGCATACTGTTTCCTGGCACGTATTCTCGGTTCGAGTCTTTCCGGCACGGCGCACTTAGGGGACTAAAGATTGTGATGGGGCTGTTACCCTTCTTCATCGTAGCCGGCTTTATTGAATCCTTTATCACACGGTACGCAGATATGCACTGGATCATCAAGCTCATCATCCTGCTTGCTTCTGCGTTCGTAATGTTGTACTATTTTGTAATCTATCCTCGGCAGCTACACAGGAATGCAACATCTAACGCCAATTGACTTCCGCCAGGCTCGCGACTTTGGTGGGGTCATGAACATGACTTACCGCTTCTTACGCGAGAACATCAAAGGGCTCGGCAAGAGTCTCCTGTTTTTTGCAGCACCTGCCGTTCTCCTGGGCGGTGTGTTCTACCGGGAAATCTTCACCCGGATGCTTGGGCTGTCCGGCGCTGACGACGGTGGTCCATTCGGAACTGAAGAATATTTCGATTCGGCCAATTTCTGGATTTCATTGGGGGCCGCTCTCGTCTTCATGCTTATTGGTGGTGTGCTCACGGTAACCACCACGCACGCGTACATTCTCAAGTATCGCGAAAAGCAGGGAGGTCCAATCGATCTCGGCGAAGTATGGAAGAAGTCCCGAAGTCTTTTCTGGAAGACATTTGGAAACATGTTTCTCTACTATATCGGCATGGTACTCGCTGTAGTATTGATGCTGATTCCTGTAGGTATCCTCATATTCGTCGCCAGCATGATCAGTCCGCTGCTTTTAGGCATTTCTACATTCCTGTATTACGTGGCATTGTTCGTGCTCTGTATTTACTTCGGGATGATCTTCTTCATCTGCAACAAGGAGCGGATCGGCTTTTTTACCGGCTTAAGCCGGCTGACAAAGCTTACAAAGGGCAAATTCTGGAACACCGTTGGGGTAGGAGCGCTCAACGTATACATACAACTCGTGTTTGCCACTCTGTTCCTGATCCCCTGGTATATTTATCTGTTCATTTATGCACTTCACGCTCTCAACCCATTCGGCGTAGGGGCAGCTCCGGGCTTTTGGCAGGAAGCGATCGGAACCATCTTGTTTATGTTGTATTCGCTGGCGAGTACACTCTTAGCCGTACTTCCGTTGACAGCATTGGCAGTCCAGTACTACTACCTTTCGGAACGGGTTGAAGCAAAAGGTCTGCTGGCACGCATAGAAAACTTCGGACAACAGCTTCAAGTGGCTAGTCAGCATGAGGACTACTAAATTCTCCTTTTGCATCGGCCTTTTCTTTTGCCTCACGTTGAGTCTTCCGTTTCGGGGCTCCGCGCAGGATTATTTCAAATCGGACGTACCATACTACCGGAACTATGATTCAACCGCTGTAGACATTCGGAGGTACAGTGAGGACAAGATCAAAGGGCTCAAGGAAGATCCGGAACTCAGTTACGGGTATACGCAAGCGCGGATGACCCTATGGGATTCCTTTTGGTTGTGGGTAGCTTACCAACTTCGCGAATTGTTTCGGGATCGGGGTGGATCGCCTGAATGGGATCGGCTTATTCTGTTCATACTGTTTGCTGCCGCGCTTGTGTACACCATCATCCGGCTGTTAAAATTAAACAGCGTGAAAATCTTCTATGGAGAGAAGGAGAAGAAGCCTGTGGATCACATTGTCGTAGAGGAAGACATTCACGAGATGGACTTCGAAACGCTGATGAAGGAAGCGACAAACTCCGGAAACTACCGGCTTGCCGTGCGACTCCTGTACCTCTGGTCACTGAAGATGCTCACCGACGCAAACCTGGTAACGTGGGAACCCGGGAAAACGAATCACGACTACCTTTCCGAGCTGCGTCGTTCCGATCTTAAAGGCGGCTTTCGCCAGCTTAGCTATTATTTCGAATACGCGTGGTACGGCAATTTTCCCATCACGCAGGAACTGTACAGGAAGGTTAGCGGACTGTTTAACGACTGGAAAACGACGCTCTGAGTGAAAAAGGAAATCAAATACCTTGTTCTGCTCGGCGCCGCTGCCTTGATATATCTTCTGTTCAAGCTGTTCGCACCACGCGACCATGACTGGACCGTTACTTTCAACATTCGGGACAAGAATCCGTTTGGCGGATTTGTGCTTAACGAACTTATCGGTGATATCTTCCCTGAAAATCGCGTCGCGCATTCGTACGCAACCATATACGAACTATACGACACAATCAAAGCGCCGGTAAATTTTCTCAGCCTGTCGACAAGCTTTCACGCAGAACGCGCGGACATTGATGCCCTTCTTAAGAATGTATATGAGGGTGGTCATGCCTTTATCTCTACGGAATGGCTTTACGGACCACTGGCTGACACGCTTTCCATGAACTTCAGCGACTACTATTGGGAGGGCAATTTCTCCTTTACGATGAACAAGGAAGACACCGCCACGCTTGCATTTACAAACCCTTCGCTGCAGAGCTCTGCCGTGTTTCGGTTCCCGCGCAACAGTATCCGTCATTATATCCAGGAATTCGACTCGCTGAATGCCAGAGTGATCGCAACGAACGATCTCGGTCTTCCCATTACCGTGAGCATACCGTGGGGCAAGGGCCGTGTGATTATCAACAGCACGCCAATGGTATTTACGAATGCCTACATCCTCCCCGGCGACAATCCGGATTTTACGGCTTTGTCGCTATCCGTTTTACCAAAGGCTGACCTGGTCTGGACGGAATATTACCACCTTGGTCGGGCCGAGGTGCAGACGCCACTTCGGTTTATCCTGACCACTGAGCCGTTGGCATGGGCGTACTACCTGACCATCGGATCTGTTCTCTTGTTCATGTTTTTCGAAGCGCAACGGAAGCAACGTATTATACCCGTCATCAAGCCATTGGCCAACACGAGTGTGGAGTTTGTAACGACAATCGGCAACCTCTATTTGCACAACGGAGATCACAAAGACATCGCAGAAAAGCGGATCGCATACTTCCTGGAGCGCGTGCGGACAAAATACTGGCTCAACACCCAGAAACTTGACGAGGAGTTCGCAATGGCGCTCGCGCGACGTAGCGGAATCTCACGAGAAATTGTAGATGAAATACTGTCGCAAATGCGTCATGTTCAATCGCGAAGCAGCATCAGTGCGGAAGAACTCAAATCGTTGAACCAGGTGCTCGAAAAGTTTGAATTATCCAATGGTTCTAACCACAAATCTTAGCTTTACCATATCCTTACCTCAATGGAAGACAACACATTCGAAACACGAGTAGATCTCACCGCCCTTCGCGAAAGCGTCGACAAGATTCGGAGCGAAGTGGGCAAGGTCATCGTTGGCCAGGACGAAATGATCACGCTGCTCATTACTGCGATCCTCGCCGACGGCCACGTACTTATCGAGGGCGTACCCGGCGTGGCGAAGACACTTACTGCGCGGCTTATGGCCAGCGTCATTTCCGTGAACTTCTCACGGATTCAGTTTACGCCTGATCTCATGCCTTCTGATGTACTGGGTACATCGGTATATAATCTCAAGACGTCTGCGTTCGAGTTCAAAGCTGGACCGATATTCTCCAATATCGTCCTCATCGACGAAATCAACCGCGCTCCAGCCAAAACCCAGGCCGCGCTCTTTGAAGTCATGGAAGAACGACAAGTGACGGTCGATGGCCACACCTATCCCATGGACACACCCTACATGGTAATCGCCACACAAAACCCCATCGAACACGAAGGAACGTACAGGCTTCCGGAAGCTCAGCTCGACAGGTTTTTATTCAAGATCGCCGTTCATTATCCTTCCATGGATCAGGAAGTCGACATTCTGCGAGGCCACCAGGAACGGAAAGGTCAGATGCCGACCGGCAAGGTTTCACGCGTGCTTACGCCGCAGGAAATCGCCGCATATCGGGCAAAGGTACACGAGGTTTACTGCGAAGACCATCTCTTCCGATACATCGCGGGCATTATTCAGGAGACGCGTAACAGTCCTGCCCTCTTCCTCGGTGCTTCGCCACGTGCTTCGGTCGCCATCCTCAATAGCGCCAAAGCTTTTGCCGCTGTCAGCGGGCGCGATTTCATCACACCCGAAGACATTCGGTACGTGGCGGTACCTGCACTTCGTCATCGCGTGATCCTGACACCGGACAAAGAAATGGAGGGTGCCACCAGCGACGAGGTGCTCAAACAGATCATGGAGAAGGTAGAAGTTCCGCGTTAGTATGAAGCTGCTGCGAAGTCTGTATGTCAACAACCGCTTCTTCCAGTGCATTGGTGCCCTGGTAGGGTTGTTCGTGACTTCGTTTATCTTCCCATCTATCCTTATCATTCCAAAAATTCTTTTCCTGATTTTTGTTTCGTCGGCCATCGCCGACATTATCGCGTTGTATCGGATACGGAAAGGCATTCACTGTGTGCGTTTTGTACCGGAAAAGCTTTCCAATGGTGACGAAAACGAGATCCGCATTTTCCTGGAAAACTTTTATCCGTTCCGGGTAAGCCTTGATGTCATTGATGAGATTCCGCACCAGTTTCAACGCCGCGACATCAATTTCAAGTTACGATTGGTGCCGCGGACTACTTCCACCATCCGCTACACACTGCGTCCTGTAAAAAGAGGAGAATACCATTTCGGCGTTGTCAACGTCTTCGTGAGCACGCCGCTGGGCTTGTTCCGACGACGGTACAAAATGGGAAGCGACGTGATGGTGCCGGTCTATCCATCTTATATCCAGATGCGGAAGTACGAGTTGCTGGCCATCTCTGACCGGCTTACGGAAACCGGCATCAAGAAGATCCGCCGTCTGGGTCATAACATGGAGTTCGAACAAATCAAGGAGTACGTGATGGGTGACGACTTCAGAACCATCAACTGGAAAGCAACAGCGCGGAAGTCGACACTCATGGTGAACCACTACCAGGACGAACGTTCACAACAGGTTTATTCGCTGATCGACAAAGGACGTGTCATGCAGATGCCGTTTAATGGCATGAGCCTTTTGGATTACGCCATCAATGCGAGCCTCGTGATTTCCAACATTGCGATTCGGAAATCTGATAAAGCAGGCATTATCACGTTCCAGGACAAAATCGGAACCACGCTCGCCGCAGGCAAACAAGGGAAGCAAATGACCCAGATTATGGAAGTGCTGTACAACCAAAAGACCGCCTTCCGCGAATCGGACTTCTCCGTGCTGTTCACTCATGTCCGGCGAAAAATCAACCAACGAAGTTTATTGCTATTGTTTACAAACTTTGAATCGATATTTGGTTTGCAACGTCAGCTGCCGTTCATCAAAAAGCTGGCACTTCGGCACTTGGTGGTCGTAATCTTTTTCGAGAATACAGAAATCACGCAAATGGCCGAAGAGCCTGCAACTACCCTGCGAGACATCTACTACAAGACCATTGCTGAAAAATTCATTTACGAAAAGAAACTGATTGTAAAAGAACTTAACAAGAGTGGAATTCAGGCGTTGTTAACGAGTCCTGACCGACTGACCGTTGACACCATAAACAAGTACCTCGAACTAAAAGCCAGAGGCATGATCTGATAGGCAGATCTTGATTGGCTCTCGCGAACGGAATCTATCTGCTTCGAATGAATCTTGGCAGCGAAACGATCGCACGAAAGTTCGTGGTCGCCAGATAGCACATCAAAATTTCGACCATGCGGTAATCCGTTCCGCGGTCAGGGGCGACCCTTCATGAATCACAATCTTGTATCGGAATGTCGCTGACGCTCCCGGCTTGAGGGTAAGATTCAGTTTTTCCTTGCCTTTGCTGAATACTTCCTGGCCGAGTGGATTAACCGCGAAGAGACCATAGCCACGCGCGTGCCAGTATGCCGGATAGCCGGGATTCTTTGGATGGTCAATGATAGTGACCGAGACATGGCGTCCGTCTTTCGTACCGGTGAGCGTCACCCATTTTGCCCGGGTTGACCACACATCGTTACCCCTCACGCCTTCACTGCTTAGATAGTCCCCGGTCGCGCCCTCAGTACTCGACACCTTTTCTGCGGTAATGTTACCGCTTTGATCAACGTAGTTCGTAGGTTCGTCGGACGGCAGTTCCAATTCACGCGCCACCCTTATTGCGAGAAAACCATCTTTCACATCCTTGAATGTCACCTCGGTGTCGGGAGCAGCACGCAACGTGCTGGTGCGATCGATAGCAAAATTGTCACCATCGACCGCAAAAATGTATGTCGTCGATTCAATCAGAAGCAGTTTGCCATGATGGTCTTTCCACAAAGCTTCAACCTCAAGGGTTGCCTTCTTTGTGGAGGCTTCCTTTGAAACGACTTTGTCGTGGTAGATCGTGCCATAACGTGGTCTTCGTTCGTACGGGATGGCGGTCGAGTTGTTCCAGAAGTCAAGACCATTGACGCTTTCATAGTTCATCCACAATCCAATGTGATGGGGATGGTCAACACGTTCACCCGGCCGCGGATCAAGCGGGTATCCGCGCGTCACCGTGATACCAGACACCGTCTTAACAGGAAACAGCACGGGCTTCATCACCGAGTCGAAGTAGCAATAAGCCGTGAGCAGCTTCCCGTTGTACAGAATGTCGATCTTCTTTTCGTTCGGCTTATCGTCGAAAGAAAACCCTGACTTCTGTGCGCACGAAGTGCTAACTCCCGTAGAGACGAGAATTGCAATGAACAATATATGGGCTACGCTCCTGGTCATCAGTATTTGAAGGGCTTACCTCCTACCATGACTTCCTGCGTGGCCTCGTCGAACGTGGCCTTCATTCCCGTGTGGGAGGCGGCCGTTGTCATGATGCAGGCGATCGAGTGGGCATATCCTGCTTCAACAGGTGCGTTAGGTTCTTTTCTGCTGCGCACGCACTCCATCCAGTTTCTCATGTGGCTCGACGTAAGATTATCGGCTCCCGTGTTAGCGGAGGCGACCACTGTCTCCTTCACTTTTGTAAGGTCGAGGGTCGGAAGCAGGTTGGCTTCCATGTTCATTGCTTTCGCGTGCCGCGCCGAAAGTCCACCCTTAGGCGTCACCATATTGGTGTTGAGATTGAGTTCACCTCCATTTGAATAGTAAATCTCTGAGGGGTTTTCCTCGCCGTTGTGCATGCGCGACAGGAAAACAACCTGGAATCCGGAAGAAGGATCGTCCGCCGGACCGTAGTCGAATGCCGCCGTGATGGTGTCCCAATTCTTGCGTCCATCCTTCCATTGGTAGATTCCTCCATTCGCAACGACACTGCGAGGATGCTTTAGGCCCGTGAACCAGTGCACGGTATCGATTTGGTGACACATCCATTGTCCCGGCAATCCCGACGAGTAAGGCCAGAACAGACGGAACTCGAGATGCTTGCGCGGGTCGAACGGCTCGAATGGCCTGTTCATCAGGAATCGCTTCCAGTCCGTATCCTGCTCCTTCATCTTCTGAACAAGCTCAACCCTCCGCCAACGCCCGGGTTGATTTACGTTCCAGGTCAACTCAACCATTGTAATGTTTCCGAACTTCCCAGACCTGATGAATTCGTTAGCCGCGTGGTAGTTGCTGCCGCTTCGCCGTTGTGATCCGATCTGTACGATCTTTTTCGTTTCACGCACGGCTTTGAGTGCAACGCGCGCGTCCTCCATGGTTTCAGCGAATGGCTTTTCAACGTAGGCGTCACATCCTGCACGGACCGCCTCTGCGCAATGCAGGGCATGTTGAAAGTCGGCGGTGCTGATGATCACGGCATCGAGATCCTTCATCGCGTACAACTCGTCGTTGTTGACACACGCTTTGATGTCGTGACCAATCTTTTCCTTGATCTCGGCGTATCCTTGTTCACGCTTGTACTTCCAGATATCTGACACCGCAATCATGTCGAAGTTTAGTTCCTTGTTATGATGCAGGAAGCTCGGCAACAGTGAACTGCGGAAGCGGTCGGAGTAGCCCACAACGCCTACGTTTACACGGTCGTTCGCGCCGAGTATGCGTGCGTAGCTCTGTGGACTGAAAGCCATTGCACCAAGTGTGGCAGCGGCCGTTGTCTTGATAAAATTTCTCCGGGAGTTTTTCATGGGAATTAAAGGTTGAGTTTTTTCATCTCGGAAGCGGCGTAGTGACATGCTCGTGCAGTCATTGCCATATAAGTTAGTGAAGGATTAACACAGGATGAAGAAGTCATGAACGAACCGTCGGTAATGAACACATTCGGTACTTCGTGCATTTGATTGAACGCATTGAGCACGGATGTTTTCGGATCCCTTCCCATGCGCGCTGTCCCCATCTCGTGATTAGCGTTGCCGGGAAAAGACATGTCATTGTATGGCCGTACATCGCGAAAGCCCGCTGCTTCCAGCATTTCTGCAGCGGATGTTGCCATATCTGCGTTCATCGCGACCTCGTTCTCCCTGAATTTGCAGTTGATCTCGAGTACAGGTCGTCCCCATTTGTCGGTTTTGCTGCGATTGAGCACAACACGGTTTTCAGGATGAGGAAGACATTCCCCATATCCCTGCATCGAGAACGTCCAGGGTCCGGGTTCCGTTGCCGCCTCCTTGAGCGCCGCACCGATGCCTATTGAAGAGGCGTGTGACCATCCGCTGCGGCCGGCGCCGCCCTGTAAACCGTATCCTCTGATAAACTCTGATTTCTTGTCCCGGATGTTTTGGAATCGCGGCACATATATCTGAGTCGGGCGTCGACCGTAGTAGTATTTGTCCTCAAAGCCCTCCACGCGCGCTCTCGCACCCGAGCCCTTGTGGTGATCCATCAAATTTCTTCCCACCTGGTCACTGCCGTTTCCGAGTCCGTTTGGAAAGCGATTCGATGTGGAGTTGAGCAGGATGAACGTGGTCCCGAGTGTGGAAGCATTGAGGAAGATGACACGTGCCTGATATTCGCGCACTTCGTTGGTAATCGTATTGATCACTTCAACACCAGAGGCTCTGCCCTTCTTTTCATCATATACGACACGATTGACGAGCGTATCTGTGAGAACGGTGAGATTCCCTGTCGCCATGGCGACCGGCAGTGTTCCGGCGTTTGTACTGAAATAAGCACCGTATGGGCATCCGCGGTCGCAGCGGTTTCTGAACTGGCACTTCCCGCGACTCTGTTGGGCTTGTGTCAGGTTAGCGACACGGCCCATAATTACCTTTCTGCCGGGAAAAGCTGACTCCGTTTTGTCTTTGAAGTGGCGCTCGACACAATTGAACTCCATCGCCGGCAGGAATATGCCATCGGGAAGGTGGGGAATGTTCTCGCGCGCGCCGGAAACGCCGATAAACCGTTCTACATAGTCGTACCAGGGTGCAATGTCGCGATAGCGAATGGGCCAGTCGACTGCAACACCATCACGCGCATTTGCTTCAAAATCGAGATCGCTCCATCGGTAACACATGCGCCCCCAGAGTACTGAGCGTCCTCCCAGCACATCGGCACGAATCCAATCATAGCGCGCAGCCTCGATGTAGGGATTCTCAAGATCGTTAATGAAGAAATGCTTGTTTTCTCCGTGGATAGAGAAATGTCGAATCTGAATGTGATGCTTCTCCCGATCGGCAGTGGTAAGTCTGTTTCGATGTGGAAACGCCCAGGGATCGAGTGTTGCACCAGGATAATTTGGATGTTCAAGATTTTTTCCGCGCTCGAGCAGGAGGACCTTCAGTCCCATCTCACAAAATTCCTTTGCTGCCCAGCCGCCGGTGATACCCGAACCGACCACAATCACGTCAAAAGCCTCTTGCATCTCAATTAACAGGATCCGCTACCTTCATTCGATTGCAAAACATAGCAATTTTCCCTGGCGTTTGCTTCAGGATATGTGGTGAGGGGATTTCAACCTACCAAATCGGCATCGCCGAACCTTCCTGTAGTTGCAGGTTCTTGGGACAGAAGCGGTACCCGGATAATTATTACGGCGAATACGCGCTGATTTTTAAATCTGTTTTTATTTTTGCCCCCAATTTATCCATCCCTTTATCCCCAGAGATGCCTAGAGACAGAAGTATACGCTCCGTTCTGATCATCGGGAGCGGTCCTATTATTATTGGCCAGGCTTGTGAGTTTGATTATTCGGGATCCCAGGCAGCCCGTTCACTCCGGGAAGAAGGCATCGAAGTAGTTCTCATCAACTCCAACCCGGCGACGATCATGACGGACAACGTGACCGCCGATCACGTGTATCTTCTGCCGCTGACGAAAAAGTCCATCAAAACCATCCTTGAGAAACATCACATCGACGCTGTATTGCCTACGATGGGTGGCCAGACAGCGCTGAATCTCTGCATCGAATGCCAGAAAGCTGGTCTTTGGGAGCATTATGGCGTGCGCATTATTGGTGTCGACATCAAGGCGATCGAAACCACCGAAGACCGCGAAAAATTCCGGCTCAAGATGAAGGAGTTGGGTGTCGGGGTCTGCAAAGGTGCCACGGCCACTTCATTCCTTCAGGGAAAGGAAATTGCACAGGAAATCGGGTTTCCCCTCGTAATACGTCCTTCATATACACTTGGTGGAACCGGCGGAGGGTTTGTACACACTCCGGAGGAATTTGATGAAGCGCTCAATCGCGGGCTTCATGCTTCGCCGATACACGAAGTACTCGTTGAACAGAGCATCCTGGGATGGAAGGAGTTTGAACTTGAATTGTTACGTGACAACGTCGGCAACGTCATTATCATTTGCTCGATCGAGAACTTCGACCCGATGGGTATCCACACGGGAGATTCCATCACCGTTGCTCCGGCACTTACGCTTCCTGACACAGTATATCAAAGAATGCGTGACCTGGCCATCAAGATGATGAATGGCATTGGTCAGTTCGCTGGCGGCTGCAACGTGCAATTTGCACTCAACCCTGAAAACGACGAGGAGATCATCGGGATCGAGATTAACCCGCGGGTTTCACGTTCATCGGCACTTGCTTCCAAAGCCACCGGATATCCCATCGCCAAAATCGCCGCGAAACTTGCTATCGGTTACAACCTGGACGAGCTGAAGAATGCCATTACCGGCACGACGACCGCATACTTTGAGCCGGCTGTGGACTATGTCATTGTAAAGATTCCCCGCTGGAACTTCGACAAGTTCCATGGCGCCGACCGCAGGCTGGGACTTCAAATGAAGTCGGTGGGAGAAGTAATGGGTATCGGTAGAAATTTCCAGGAGGCATTGCAAAAAGCTTGTCAGTCACTGGAGATCCGTCGCAATGGACTCGGCGCTGATGGCAAGGAACTCCATCATCAGGAAGAGATCATGCACAGCCTGGCGAATCCTACGTGGAACCGGCTGTTTCACATTCACGATGCCATCAAGGTAGGGGTACCGTTAAAGACCATACAAAAGATTACGAAAATAGACCGCTGGTTCCTCGACCAGATCGAGGAACTCGTGGAACTGGAAAAAGAGATTGAAGAACACGACATCAACTCGATCCCCCCGGATTTGATGCGCAAAGCAAAAGAAAGGGGCTTTGCTGACCGGCAGATTGCACACTTACTCCACTGCTACGAGAGCGAGGTGCGCCAGGCTCGCATCGAGATGGGGATCAAGCGCGTCTACAAACTGGTTGATACATGTGCCGCGGAATTTGCCGCCAGCACGCCGTACTACTACTCGACGTTCGATTCTGAAAATGAATCGATCCGTTCCGATAAAAAGAAGGTGATCGTGCTGGGATCTGGCCCTAACCGAATCGGACAGGGAATTGAATTTGACTACTGCTGTGTTCACGGCGTCCTCGCGGCGAAAGAGTGCGGTTACGAGACGATCATGGTGAACTGCAATCCCGAAACTGTATCCACGGATTTCGACATCGCTGATAAGCTCTACTTCGAGCCCGTGTTCTGGGAACATCTTTACGATATCATCGAGCATGAAAAGCCCGAGGGTGTGATCGTTCAGCTGGGCGGACAGACAGCGCTGAAGCTGGCAGAAAAGCTGAACAAATACGGTATCAAGATTATTGGCACATCCTTCGAATCGCTCGACCTCGCTGAAGATCGCGGCAGCTTCTCGACACTCCTCAAGGAATTGTCAATTCCGTATCCGGAGTTTGGCGTTGCTACCGACCCGGACAACGCCCTCGAGGTGTCGAAGCAAATCGGATTTCCCCTCCTCGTTCGTCCTTCCTACGTACTTGGTGGACAGAGCATGAAGATTGTGATCAACGAAAAGGAGCTGGAGGAGCACATCATCGATATCTGGAAGCACCTTCCCGAGAACAAGGTGTTGCTTGACCACTTCCTTGACGGAGCCATAGAAGCAGAGGCTGACGCCATTTGTGATGGAGAGGATGTTTACATCATCGGCATTATGCAGCACATCGAGCCTGCGGGCATTCACTCAGGCGACTCATACGCTGTGCTGCCGCCATACAACCTCGGCGACTTTGTGATCAAGCAGATGGAGCACTACACGGTGAAGATCGCGCAGGCGCTCAAGGTTAAGGGACTAATTAACATTCAATTCGCCATCAAGAATGACAAGGTGTATGTGATCGAGGCGAATCCGAGAGCATCCCGGACCGTGCCTTTCATCTGCAAGGCGTATGGCGAGCCCTACGTAAACTACGCGACCAAGATCATGCTGGGAGAAATGAAGATCCGGGATATTCAATTCTCACCCAACAAGCACGGATATGCGATTAAGGAGCCCGTGTTCTCCTTTGAAAAATTCCCGGATGTCAATAAGGAGCTTGGTCCCGAAATGAAGTCAACGGGTGAGTCGATCTATTTCATTGACGACCTGATGGATGACTATTTCCTCAAGATTTACTCGGAAAGGAACCTTTATCTCAGCCGTTGACGCTGGGAGCCGCAGAATCCCATTTTATGAGTAAATTGGGGAAACTTATGCGGCAGCATTCGAGTTAATAGCAGAGAAAACGGCGGTTAGATGCGCATTCTGTTAATTATCGCCCTTGTGGGCTACGTTTTATACAAGCTTGGCGTCTTTCGGATCGTCCTGGGACCTACATTAAGAGGTCAGACGCAATTCAAACGACCGAACAGCAATGTCAATATCGATTCAGTTCCACACGATAAGTCGAAGAAAGCTGAGTTCAAGGGCGGTGAATA
>Ga0079224_100003814_pt1 | contig 19216 bp, 12 predicted proteins | sample Stecom2015_FD_80414 | JGI IMG/M metagenome (GOLD analysis project Ga0079224, IMG submission 80414) | Agricultural soil microbial communities from Utah to study Nitrogen management - Steer compost 2015 | ecosystem: Environmental > Terrestrial > Soil > Agricultural land | place: USA: Utah... | reverse complement strand
CCTGGATAAGGACGATATAAACACGCTAAGAAATCTGCCCATCGCGGGGTTAAATCCGGAGGATATCAAGGATATCACGGTATTAAAAGATGCTGCGGCTACAGCAATCTATGGTGCACGTGCCGCGAATGGCGTAATCGTGATCACCACCAAACGTGGACAAGCGGGGCCGGCAAAGGTCAGCGTTTCTGCGAATACGTTTGTGACGCAGCGTCCCGACTTCGACCGGTTAAATTTGATGAATGCCTCACAAAAAGTAGATTTTGAACTGGAAATGGCGAAGCGCGCTGATCTGACTTACCGGTCGGGTAAAGGTGCCATTGCGCGCTTGTTGACATCCGCAGACGAATGGGATACTTTTCGTGCGGGCGGATTAACGGCTTTGTCTGCTGAAACCAGAAATGCAATTGATGCGTTGCGGGGACAAGAATATAATTGGGCGGATAATTTATTTAGAAATGCGATCAATCAGCAATATAATGCGTCGGTTTCGGGCGGAACGGAAAGCCATCGCTACTATCTTTCGGCGGGCTACTTCGACGAGAAGGGAAGCACGTATAATGTCGATATGAATCGTTATAACATCACCTTGAATAATGATTTCCGTATTAACAGCCGATTAACAGCAGGGGTAAATCTCTTGGGGTCGATCACCAATCGACATAATCCTATTCAGGATCAGGATGCATTCACTAATCCAAGTTACTATGCCCGTACGGTCAATCCATATCTGGCGATTCGAAATGAGGATGGCTCATATGTGTACGATCCGGATATTGAAGGTTACGAGGGTGATACGTATATACCCTTCAATGCGATGGAAGAACGGGAGAACACGAAATATAGTTTATCCAATAAAGCGCTTAAGGCGATCTCCTACTTACAGTACGATATCTTGCATAACCTGAATATCCGTACGGAACTTGGTTTGCAGTTTGATGAAGTCGGTTCGGAGAAATTTATGGATCAGGATAGCTATTACAGACGTAAGATGTATCAAAGAACCCGATATTATAGCGGGGGCGAGAAATACTTTTTGCCGGAAGGTGGAATTATCGAAAATACGGCAAACAGTAGTTTTCAATACAATTGGAAGTCGTTCTTAAGCTATAATACGATGTTTGGAGAGCGCCATGAATTGGATGTAATGGGCGGAACAGAACTTCGACGAAGTAAAAATACATTGATCTCTACAAAGGGGTTTGGGTTTAATCCGGTCACCTTGACCACCAAACCTCTAATTTTTCCGACTTCGGACTTTGCAAATCAAGCAATATATCGTCAGTACGCGAAAGGGATCAACGAAACGTCATATGCGTCGTTCTTTGCGAATGCGACCTATACATTGGATCGTAAATATAACCTATTCGGTAGTATTCGCTACGACGGATCGAATATGTTTGGCGTAGATCCAAAATATCGGTTTCTACCGATTTGGTCGCTTGCGGGATCTTGGATTGTAACCGAAGAATCGTTTATGGAGGCAGTGCCTGCTATTTCGAACTTGCGTTTACGCGCATCTTATGGGATACAGGGGAACGTCGACCGCAATACATATCCTTTTTTCATTGGTCAGTATAGTACTGGAATGTTATTACCCGGATCTAATGAAGAAACTATCGTGGTGGATATGCCCGCAAATGATAAATTGCGCTGGGAACGTACGCAGACTTGGAACGCAGGACTTGATATTGGTCTTTGGTCAGATAGGTTAAACGTTACGGTGGACTATTACAACCGCAATAGTACGGACGTTATCGGTGTGAGCCAACTTGCGTTGGAGAACGGTTTTGAAAATATCCACCGGAATTGGGCAGCGGTGAAAAATGAAGGGATCGAACTCATGATTTCCAGTAGGAACATCGTGCGTGACCGGTTTGAATGGGGAACGGATTTTAATATTGCACACAATAACAATAAGCTTACGAAAGTACTGGCGGATCCAAAATCGTACATACTGGATAATCAGGAAGGGTATCCAATCAACTCTATATTCGTGCTACCGACAGCAGGACTGGACGCCGATGGCTTGATGCAGTTCCAGGGAGCGGACGGAGAAACGGTAGCTTTCGAAGAATTTTATGGTCTTTACGATCCTTGGGCTGATTTCCTACCGGGATATATGGTTGCTACAGAACTTACGCCAGATACCTATCGGAGTAAATTCCGTTATTTAGGGAATGCCGACCCGAAGTTTGTGGGTGGTATGACCAATAGATTCCGCTTTGATCATTTTGATTTAGCGGTATCGGCGGCATTCAACTTGGACAGATGGATGCGTGCGACACCACCGTACAACCCGGCAAGTGTGGATCGGGGTATGAACCAATCCAACTTGGTGATGGATGCGCTTAACGGAGGTGGTTTGCCAGCTTTGGGCAGTACGAATATAGAAGACAATGCGCGCTGGATTGCGTACAGTTGGATGATGGACAATGATCCGGTTAAATCTTTCGGATATTACGACATATGGGCAAAAAACATGAGTTACGTCCGCATTAATAGCATTCGCTTAGGTTATACCATGCCGAGCAAGATCGCTAAACGTATAGGTGCCGGTAATATCCGGTTCAATGTGGAAGGACGTAACCTCTTCGTATTCGGCGATTCGTATGACGGTTATTTTGATCCCGAAACATACGGGAACTTCTATGCGCAGCCGATAACCAAATCGTTTACGTTTGGTTTATCTGCTCAGTTTTAACGCTTTTTAATGATGATAGTTATGAAACGAAAATTAATATACTTATACATAGCCATGGCGGGGATGTTTTTACATTCCTGCGATAAATACTTGGATATACAACCTGTGGGAACGGTTGTACCGTCGACCGAATCTGACTTTCGTGCCATGCTGACCAGTGGGTATTCGGTTTTCCCGACACACAAATCCCTGCTGTCATTGCGGACTGACGAATTGCTATTGGATGAGTATTCGACGGATATGGCGTATCTGAAAGATATTTATATATGGAATGACCAATCACCGGATCCTACAACGTTGTCTTACCCTTGGGGAACTTTCTACAAGAGTATATTTTATGCGAATTTGCTGTTGACAGAAATCGATGATAAATTGGGTGATAATGAGGTAACGAAGCAGCTAAAAGCGGAAGCCTACCTATTGCGGGCGTATAGCCATTTTGAATTGCTCAACTGCTATGCGCCGGTGTATAGCGAAACGAACAGACAGCACAAGGGGATTCCTATTGCTCAGACGATCGATTTGGAACAGAAATTTCCGGTCCGGACGATGGAGGATGTATATGCTTTTATCATGAATGATATACAACATGCGGAAGATCTGATGCAGGTCGTTGACCAGCCATCCGAGCATCGGTATCGTTTTAGCAAAAGAGCATTACATGCCTTCCGAGCTAGACTACATCTATATCGGTCTGAATGGGCTGAAGCATTGTCGGAAGCAGAGAAGGCGTTGGCGATCGAAAATGGTCTGGTTAACCTGAATGACGACGAAGTTTTGCTTCCCAATGATTTTGAATCGGTTGAATCTATCCAAGCATTGGATAATCCAGCGACAGCGCAAGTCCATTCGAGTACCTATGTTGCGAACAACGTCATAGCGTTGTACGATCAGGTCAACGATAAGCGTTTTGCCCGTTATTTTGAGAAATCCGGTGGCGATTATAAATCGCGTAAGGGAGGGAATAGCAGATTGAAGGTCAGTTTTAGAAATGGAGAGCTTTATTTGATCCTGGCGGAAGCTGCCCTCCATATCGATCGTAAAGAGGTGGCTTTGGAAGCTTTACAGACCTTGGCAAAACATAGACTAACGGGAACAGCAGCCACCGAACAGACGGCTTATCTAAAAATGCGTTCCGTCTCTGAGCTATTGAATTTCGTGCAGGTAGAAAGAGCACGGGAGTTAGCGTTAGAAGGGCTGCGCTGGTATGATCTGAAACGTTGGGGGCGTCCCGAAATTCAACACATTTTTTTGGATAAGACCTACACATTACAACCGGAAGATCCGCGATATACCATCCGTTATCCGAAGGAAGCGGTAGAGAACAACCCAGAGCTACTCTAGCATACCTGCGTAGTGGTACCTATATGAAAAATCCCTTAGGCGTACATCGTACCATAAGGGATTTTTTCTATTTTTACCGTATGGCATGGCAAATACTTGTTGTAGAGGATGAAGAATGGGCGTGGGACAGTCTGCGCGATATGTTGGCGCTGTTGTTACTAGCCGAAAATCCCAAGTTGATTCGGTTGGATACTGTCCGTGATGCTGTGAACTGGTTGCGTAATAACAGTCCGGACCTGATCTTTATGGATATACATCTGGCAGACGGTATCAGCCTAGATGTGTTTAAACAAGTACCGGTATCGGCGCCTGTTATTTTTACCACAGCCTACGACGAATATGCGCTCGATGCCTTTCAGAACCAAGGTTATGCTTACTTGTTGAAACCTTTTGATCAAGAGGATATGGAACAGGCTATCGCAAAGGTAAGAAAATTGCTGCCTTCGGATGAACCACATTATAAAAGTCGATTTCTGGTGAAATATGGTATCCATCTCAAATCGCTCCCCGTAGATGATATCGCCTACTTTATGGCGGAAGATAAAACTTTATTTGCGGTCGAGAAAGCTGGGGGACGCTATATTATAGAGGATACCTTGATGGGGATAGCCACAAAACTGGATCCGGCATCTTTTTTCCAGATAAACCGAAAATTTATGGTGCATATCGATGCCATCGTATCAATGCTGAAAATAAGCCGTGGTCGTGTAAAAGTAAAACTTGTTCCCGAACAAAATGAGGATGTGATCGTTAGTCAGGAACGTTCCCTTCTCTTCCAGGAATGGCTCGGGCGGTAGTGCTCAAGCTGCAAAACGAATATAAACTAAAACTAGGCATCTTAGCCGACCTTCGGCCTCGCTCGCGGGAAAATTATATCATAAGTTTATTTTTTGATAATGAAGTTCTGCTAAGAAATGGTGACCCCGATCTTGAAAATTGGAGACTGGGTTATATCCGAAACAATCATGTTTCTCCCGTAATTTATCAAAACAGTATCCAGCGTCTGGTGTTTATTAATAAAAGAATAGACATGATAGGACGCTTTTATCTAACATATCTGGTGATAGTACTGTTGGTAAGCTGCGGACAAGACAGCGGAAAGCAGGCGCTTGCTGATCGTGAAAAGGCGCTTGAAAAAAGAGAACAAGATTTAGCATCGATAGAGGAAGAATATCGCACGTTGTTAAAGATGAGGGATAGTCTGCGCGCTAGAGAATCGACACCATTGGAAGGAGATACCTCTTCAACGCATGAACCATGGCCAGATAGTGTATTAGGAGAATGGAACAGTCGGATGGTTTGCCGTGCTTCACGTTGTGCAAACTATGTTGTTGGTGATCAGCGTCATGAGGTCTGGCGATTTTATTCAGACTCCGTTGGATCGTATGTTCAGGTTGTCAACAACGACGAACATATCCGGATATTTGAAGGACAACAGAACGGTAACGAAATTACACTGAATATCTTGCCGGATACCAATATGACTAAAAGTAGTGTAGCCAGACGCGTTCAGCTCGATGATGTAACATCTGGTATAATGAAAGGTACACTGGTCTTAACAGGTAAAAATAATTGTGAAACTGTATTTTCCGTAGAGTTGACACCCAGAGCAAAATAATAATACACAATGCTTGCTATACACCCAATCACGCTTCCGATTACAGATCCACTAATCAAATTTCTGATTGAACTGGTTATTATCCTGTTTATTCCCCTTTTACTGAACAAAATTAAAGTTCCACACATATTGGGATTAATTATCGCTGGAGCCTTGATCGGACCGAACGGTTTTCATGTGCTGGAACGAGATAGCAGTGTTATCGTAATAGGTACCACGGGTCTGCTTTATATTATGTTCCTGGCAGGATTAGAAATCGATATGGGCGATTTCAAACGGAATAAATGGAAGAGTCTGACATTTGCATTATACACTTTTATATTTCCCTTTATTCTGGGTTTTATGGGAGGCTACTATGTGTTGCAATTCTCTATTCCGACATCCATTTTATTCGCTAGTTTGTTTTCGTCGCATACCCTTATCGCGTATCCGCTGATTAGCGGTATGGGGATTGCGAAAAACTTATCGGTAAATATTACGGTAGGTGGCACAATGATAACGGATGTACTTTCGCTTCTCGTGCTCGCCGTCATTGTTGGGATGTCTCAGGGAGAGGTAGGTACGGCCTTTTGGGTAAGACTTGGTGTTTCTATGGCGTTGTTTTCGGCGATCGTGTTAATGTTGTTCCCGATTATTGCCCGTTGGTTTTTCAAACGGGTGGAAGACAAGATTTCACAATATATCTTCGTGGTCGTGATGATATATCTGGGGGCGCTTCTCGCCGAGATTGCGGGAATAGAGGCTATTATAGGAGCATTCTTTGCGGGTTTGGCGCTCAACAGACTCATTCCTCATACTTCTTCATTGATGAATCGGGTAGAATTTGTAGGTAATGCCATATTTATTCCTTTCTTTCTGATCAGCGTGGGTATGCTGATTGATTTTAAGGCTTTTATAAGCGATTGGGAAACGCTTGGGGTGGCGGGAATTATGCTCGTGGCATCGATAGGCGGAAAGTATGTGGCAGCATATTTGACACGACGGACTTTTAAACTTACTGCCAACGAAGGACGCTTAATGTTTGGTATGAGTGCAGCGTCTGCTGCGGCAACATTGGCTTCTGTAATGGTCGGTTATACGATTATCATCGGCGAAACTGCCGACGGCGAACCAATCAGATTATTGAATGACCATGTGTTAAATGGAAGTATCTTGCTCATTTTAGTATCTTGTACAATATCGTCATTCGTGTCGATGTCGAGCGGGCAGAAAATAGCGGATGTGGATAAGGACAATACGGTGACTGGTAAAGGTGTCGAAAGAGAACGGATTCTACTGCCGATCAACAATGAGCAGATGACAGAAAAAATGGTCAATCTCGGACTGCTTATTAAAACAGAATCGAATAAAGAGGGAATATTTGCGCTAAATATTATCAATGAGGATAAAAAGGAGTCGTCTGTCAAAAATGCGGAACGTATATTAGATGCGGCGGTAAAAATGGGAGCAGCAGCCGATGTCGTTATTACACCGATAACCCGGCATGATGAACAGGTCGTATCTGGTGTTAATAATGTAATTAAAGAGAAAAATATCACTGATTTAATCATTGGTTTGGAACGTGAAAAGGGATTTTCTGCGTCGTTTATTTATAATCTCTATAATGGTTACCTGACGAACGAGCATGTGAATTTATTGATATACCGTGCTATTCAGCCAATATCGACGGTAAAAAACTATGTTGTTATTATTCCGCGTGACGCCGAGGAGGAACCAGGCTTTTTTCACGCGCTGTTAAAAATCTGGAATATTGCACGAAATTCAGGCGCTACGATGACATTTCACGCTAACAAACGGATGCTGGGCGTTCTCGAACGTATTTTAAAGAAATCAGCAATCGAAGCCGAACTGCAAGAAATGGAGTCTTGGAACGAAGCGGAGAATGTATTGCTTGGATTGGAGACAGATCAAGGATTAATTGTGCTCATGGCTGATAGAAATCGATTCTCTTATACTTCCCCAATGCATGCGGTACCGGAGCTCCTAAATAACAACTTGGTTCACAATAATTATATCTTGATTTATCCGTATTCGGAAGCACGAGAAAACCCGATCGAACGAAGAGCCGTCAATAATCTTGATGATTTCGCCGCAATCGGTAGCGTTATTGGGAAAGTTTTTGGATAGAAAACGCGGTGCGATCTTGCCGAAATGGAAAGAGATTGAACGGCAATTTAGAAATTACGCGGTTGGTACTTACCCTGTCCATTTACATAACCATTTTCGTGCGATTGTAATTTATGGTAATCGTACAATTAAACAGCCAGAAATGTTTAATGCATAACACGGATTCGCCAACACTATAGCAACTTGTTTTCGGTGGCAATCTTCACGAGTTCAATCATGTTTTTGGCTTTGAATTTCTGCATCAGGTTTCTGCGGTGCGTCTCGACAGTAATGACCGAGATGAAAAGGCTTTCGGCAATCTTGGCCGAGGTCTGTCCATGTGCAATGGCCTGTAGGATCTGTTGCTCCCGCTTCGTTAATCTAGGCAGTTCAAATGTACTAGTCGAGGGGCGGGAAATGATTTCCTGCACCTCTCTGCTTAGGGCGAGTTCGCCCAGCAGCGCTTTGTCGATGCATTGAACAATCTCCTGCGCATCTGCGTTCTTCAGAATATAGCCGTTTCCACCGTTTTCCAAGAAGCGGAAAATAATACTGCGTTCTGCTTGGTTACTTATCCCGATGACAATGGAACTGGGAGATTTTTGCTTGATGCTTTTACATAGATCCAGACCGTTTGCATCACTTAATACAATATCTAGTAGGATTACATCTATCGTGTTTTCCTGGATAAAGTCCAGAATGGCAACGCCTTTGGTAAAGGAAAATATTTGGAATCGGCCGTGCTGCTGTAGCAACGACTTCAACCCCTCCAGGATCATCGGATGGTCGTCGACTAGGGCTATATTGATGGGCGTATTGTTATACATGGCATTCAACATTAATAGTGGTACCTTGTCCTCTGGCGGACACAATATCGACTGTGCCGCCGATCAGACGGACCCGGTTTTCGATATTTCTCAACCCTAGTCCATACGTAATGGTTGACGGATCAAAACCTATACCATCGTCTTCTATGGTAAGGCTCAGTAGGTTTTCGTTTTGACTGATCTGTACGATCACGTTCGCTGCTTGAGCGTATCTGGTGACGTTACTGATCGCTTCCTGTGTGATGCGGTAAAGCATCAGCTGTGTTTGGAACGGAATGTATTCCGATAGGTTGAAGGATTCGAACTGTATGGAGAATTTATTTTGTCCCATGGATTCGCAAAGCTCCCGCAGTGCGGTTTCCAATCCGAGATTTTTGAGTGTTTCGGGCATCAGGTTTCTGGAAACTCGCCGCATCTCCGCAATGGATTTATCTATTTTCCGCAGGATATCCGTCGAGTTTTGGGAATCTCCCGACGAAATGGACATGCGGATGTTGGCCAACATGCCGCCCATGCTGTCGTGCAGATCCTGCGCGATTCGTTGCCGTTCTTGCTCTTCGCCCTGCAGAACCGCTCTTGTGGCCTCGTATTTCCGCTGGTTTTCAATATGTAGCAAGTCCTGTTGATGGCTAATGTTAATCTGCCTGTTTAATTTCTGCTGCTTGCGATAGTTTATGTAGATCAGAAATGCGATGACAACGCTCAGGCCAAGCGCAATGGCAAGGATGGTAATACGTAAGTTTTTGTTTTTGGCTAGCAGTTCGTCTTCCTTCTTTTCTTGCTCCAACCTATCGATTTTTTGTTGTTTTTCTGTTGTTTGATAGGCGATTTCGTATTCGTTCATTTTTTCGAGCAGCTTCTCCTGTTGGATGCTGTCCCCGAGATTGCTGGACATCTTCATCCAATGATACGCCTGTTTGTAGTCGCCCAACAGCTCATTCACGTTGGCCAATTGCGTATAGGTAATCCTCCTGTTAACAGTTTCACTACCTAGCACCTTTTCCTGTAATATATGTTCGAGCTGTGACTTGGCTTTCTGATAATCCTGTTGCATCAGGTACACGTTGTATTTCCGGAAATACAATAGATGTAGTAACCGGACTTGCTTTTTTTCCTGCGCCATTTTCACACCGCTCTCCAGGCTAAGCAAAGCCTGGTCATATTCCTGCTTCGTGGTATAGTACATGGCTTCCTGATAGTAGTAATTCGGATACTGCCGCGAGTCTGGATACGGTTGTATGATAGCTAGGGCTTTGTCCAGATAGATTTTTGCAGATTGGCTATCCGGTTTGTAACAGTAATTGCTGATCAAATTGAAGTAAGTGAGCAGGTGCACGGTTTGCACGGGTATCTTTTCAAGCTCCACCAAGGCTTTTTGATGATATTCTTCGGCCTTGTCGAATTGGCCTACGGACATGAACGTGATGCCCAACTGCGTATAGCAATAGGCTAGGAGTGTGCTATTGTGGCTTTTTTTGCTCGCGGGGATGCATTGGTCAGTCAGCGTTTTTACCAGTACATCGTAACCTTTTTCGTCGATCTGGAGATAGGCGTAGTCATACCATGCCCTGATGAGCAGATCGGCGTGCTGCGGATCGTTCCCCATCGCCTCGATAGCATGTCTGTAAAATTCTTTTGCTTTGGCCTTTTGGCCAGCGTAGGCATGATAGAGTCCTTGATAATAGGCTAGCATGCCTTCGGGTAGGGTGTGCTTTGCAGGGGATTGAATGACCTGTTGTAGAGCTTCGCGACTTTTCAAGCTATCGCTCTGTGCCCAGTATTCTGAAAGTAGCAGATAATGGCGCAAGCGTACGGTATCGGTCTTGCCGCTATGGATCTGCTGCGTAATCTGTTGCAAGTATTTCTCTTCGTCAAGCGGTATCCATTGTTGCGCCTTTGGCGAGAAGGCCAAAAGTAAAAAAACAATCAATAAGAATATATTCTTTGTCATGCTTTGCATTTGAATCGCAAATATCAAAATAAAAAAGACTGAATCGTCCATCTGCAGAAAAAATCATGGTATACGAGGAGAAAAAAATCATGGTTTATGATGATTGCCATGCCAGGAAAATCTATGGACATTTGTCCAATAAATTTTATGAACATGAAAAAGGTGAACGCAAGGATTGCAAAATGGGGAGCTATGTCCTTATTGGCTTTAGGAACACTAGCTACATCATGTAGTGATGACGACAAGGTAGAAGATGGTGACAATGGTAGTAACTACAAAATAACGGTAACGCTTAACGACGTGAATCCTGATGAGGATTTTGTATCTGTAGCTGTTTCGGGAGGTACGTTGGCCGGAAAAACGGACGTATGGAAAGTAAACGGTGTAGCGAAAACGGGCGAGTCAGCCATCGGACTGGATAAAAATGATTTTGTTGGTTCGACCAAGACATATGTCATTGAAACGACACAACCGATCCGCGCATTTGCAGGTGGGGTTCAGATTATCAACTACGGAGCAAACATGCCGTTAAGTTTTAAAATTGAAAAAGCAAACGAAGTTGTCGTCAATGAGAGCCTTACCCTGTCGGGAGATGGTGCTGATTTCACGAAGCAATATTCGTTTTAAGGAATTTATCGACGATTTCGAACAGACGTATCTCGGCCGGATTGTTAAATAAAAAGGTCGTCCCGTATTTTTTGGGACGACCTTCTCTTGTTGTTTTTTCTTAAATTTATCTGCTAAAATATGACAAAACAATGATGTCAGAATAATTCTAAATAATGACGGTGTGTTTACCTTTGCTATGCAATGAGAAAGGCGGTGTCCATATTCTTTTTAATGAGCTATATACTCTCGACGACTTCTTTTGTGGAAGTATTGAAGTTGCCGATATTGGTTGATCATTACCTAGAGCACGACGAAAGTTTCTTGGAATTTATGGTACACCATTATGGCGGTCACGAAAAGGATGATGATTGGGATAGAGATATGCAATTACCGTTCATGACTGGCTCCACGCTCATGATCTTCGCTTTTAATATCCCGGTATCGCATATGGCACCAAAGCCGGTATCAGCGCTTATCGATCCGGATAGTAGGCGTATTATGGACGACTCGCATTTCTCTTCTAACTACCTATCAGACGTATTCCAGCCACCAAAAAGCTGTTAATTGATTTTACGATAGTATGTCGCTACACGAAAATACGCGTGTAGTCTATTTTTCTATTTTAAATTTTTTAATAGCACATTTTATGTTGAACAGCATAATTGAGTTTTCTGTTAAGAATAAACTCATCATTGCATTGTTCACGATGGGGTTGGTACTCTTTGGTATGTACGAACTGCGTCGATTACCGATCGATGCACAACCTGACATCACGAACAATCAAGTACAGATTATTACCGTTGCGCCGTCTTATGGAGCAGTAGATATTGAACGGCTGGTTACTTTTCCGATTGAGCAGGCAACCAGTAATATTAAAGGTGTAACCGAGACACGAAGCTTTTCGCGCTTTGGACTTTCTTTGGTTACGTTGGTTTTTGATGAATCTACTGACGTATACTGGGCGCGGCAACAGGTATCCGAAAGGTTACAGATGGTCAAGGAGGAAATTCCGGATGAAATCGGAATTCCCGAATTGGGGCCGATCTCTACAGGTCTGGGGGAGATTTTCCAATATATTGTCCGTGCAAAGGACGGATATGAAAAACAGTATGATGAGACGGAACTGCGTACAATACAGGATTGGGTTATTCGCCGGCAGCTCTTGGGTACACCTGGCGTAGCAGAAGTCAGTAGTTTTGGTGGCAAACTTAAGCAATATCAAATTTCTGTTGATCCCAATAAGTTGCTGTCTTTTCATATTAACATCCAGGATATTTTTCATGCGCTCGAAGAGAATAACCAGAATACGGGCGGCGCATACATAGAGCGTAATGAAACGGTGCTGTTTATCCGTAGTGAAGGCCTATTGGGGGGAATTGAGGATATCGAAAAAATACCGATCAAGATTTCCGATGAAAGAACACCGATCTTGTTGCGGGACGTCGCGACCGTACAGATTGGACATGCGATCCGCTACGGCGCAATGACCTATAACGATCAGGGCGAGGTATCTGGCGCAATTGTGATGATGCTGAAAGGTGAAAATGCAAACGAGGTTATAAAAAACATCAAAGAGAGGCTTCAGGTTATCGAAGAAGATCTCCCTGAAGGGATAGTTATAGAACCTTTTCTTGATCGGGCAAAGATGGTCAATAACACTATCGACACGGTGAAAACTAATCTCACGGAAGGTGCTTTGATTGTCGTCTTTATCCTGGTGTTGTTTCTTGGTAATTTTAGGGCGGGTTTTCTCGTTGCTTCCGTTATTCCTTTATCCATGCTATTTGCGGTCATCATGATGAACTTATTTGGCGTGGTCGGAAATCTCATGAGCTTGGGCGCACTTGATTTTGGCCTGATTGTGGATGGTGCCGTGATTATTGTAGAGGCGGTCTTGCATCAGCTGACGCACCGTGGCATTGTAAATGGAAACAATGTGCTGAGCCAGCAAGAAATGAATAAGCAAGTTACCGGATCTGCCACTAAAATGGTAAATAGTGCGGTTTTTGGGCAAATAATCATCCTGATTGTTTATCTCCCCATTTTCTCTTTACAGGGAATAGAGGGTAAGATGTTTGTACCGATGGCGCAAACGGTCACGTTCGCACTGATGGGTGCCTTTATTCTTTCGTTGACCTATATTCCGATGATGAGTGCATTGGTGTTAAGTAAAAAGATCAATAACAAGCCGACTTGGTCTGACCGTATGATGCAGCGTTTGGAACGGCTACATCGTCGGATGTTGGTCAAGGCGCTACGTGCAAAAACTGTAATTTTAATTATCGTCGCTGTGCTGTTTGTTTTTGCAGCTGTATTGTTGTCACGTATGGGAGGCGAGTTTATTCCATCACTGGAGGAAGGTGACTTCGCGGTGGAGATGCGTATTTTGCAAGGAAGCAATATCAGTAAAACCATCGAAGTAACGACAAAAGCAGCCAAAATACTACAAGCGCAGTTTCCGGAGGTTGAAAAAATCGTAACCAAAATTGGAAGTGCGGAGATTCCTACGGAACCCATGCCGATGGATGCCGGCGATATGATTGTGGTTCTCAAGCCCAAGAAAGAATGGACGTCTGCCAAGACCTTTCCGGAACTATCTGAAAAAATGAGTCAGGCGCTAACGGCTATCCCGGGATTGACTACCGGATTCCAGTTCCCCGTGCAAATGCGTTTCAATGAGCTCATGACAGGGGCGAGGCAGGATGTCGTTTGCAAGATCTATGGGGAAGATTTGGATAGCCTCGCGGCGTATGCACAACGTCTTGGTGGAATTGTTCAATCGGTGAAGGGAGCGGAGGATTTATATATTGAGCCCGTTGTTGGTGCGCCGCAGGTTATCATCGACTTTGACCGATCAGCATTGGCACGGCATCATATTTCCGTTTCTGATGCAAATAGAGTAATCAATGCTGCTTTTGCCGGGCAACAGGCGGGGATGCTGTACGAGGGGGAAAGGCGTTTTGATCTGGTCGTTCGGCTGGCGGATGAAAAACGGCAAAGTATAGAACATATCCGGAATTTATTGATTCCAACACCGACAGGTATCCAGATTCCGTTGTACCAGCTGGCGGATGTGGATCTCAAAAGCAGCCCTAACCAGATTCAGCGCGAAGACACTAAAAGAAGAATCGTGGTTGGCTTCAATATACGAGGCCGGGACGTGCAATCGATCGTCGAGGAACTGGAACAGAAAGTAAATGCAGATATGCCGTTGCCCAAAGGATATAATATCAATTACGGCGGGGCTTTCGAAAACTTGAACCATGCGAAAAAACGACTTGGAATTGCTGTCCCGATCGCACTGAGTCTTATTTTCTTGTTGTTGTTCTTTGCGTTTAGATCCGTGAAGCAGAGTTTACTGATTTATACCGCCATCCCCTTGTCGGCCATAGGTGGTATATATTTCCTGGTGTTACGCGGAATGCCGTTCAGCATCAGCGCGGGTGTAGGGTTTATTGCGCTATTTGGGGTGGCGGTACTCAATGGTATCGTGTTGATTGCCGAATTCAATAGACTGCGCAAACAGGGCATAACCAGTGTTGCACAGGTGGTGTTACGTGGCTCTAAAGTGCGGCTCAGACCGGTGTTGATGACCGCTTGTGTAGCCTCACTAGGCTTTTTGCCTATGGCGCTCAGCACGGGATCCGGCGCTGAAGTGCAGCGTCCGCTGGCAACAGTCGTGATCGGTGGACTCATGTTGGCGACGTTTCTAACCTTGTTTGTGTTACCCATTCTTTACTTATTAAGTGAACAGACTAAAAGCAAAAAAATGAATACCAACATCGTGCGGATTATTGTTTTCGCTTTCTGCTTCTTCTCGGGGAATAGATTGTCGGCACAACAACCTATTACGCTGCAAGAAGCATTGGAAATCGCGGAACAAAATAACCTGGAGATAAAAAATCGACAATTGTTTAGTACATATAAAGATAAACTGACCGAAACAGCGTTGGACATGCCACAAATGGAAGCGTATGGAGAATATGGTAAGCTGGAGGGCTTTGAAAACGATAATCGATTAGGGTTGAACCAACAGATCAGTTTCCCGACGGTATACGCGAAAAGAAAGCAGGTGTTAAAAGAAGAATGGCAGACAGCGCGACTGGAGGAAGCGTTGACAGCTGTTCAGACGGCACGGGAAGTCAGACATGTGTTTTATCAGATTCAGATTTTATATGATAGAAAAGCGATCCTGCAACATATGGACAGCATCTATAGCGAATTTGTTGATAAAAATAAACTTAGGCTAGAACTTGGCGAAGCTAATATACTGGAAGCGACCATTGCTGAAACACAGCGGGAGCAAATCGCGGTTCAACGTCGGCTGGTCGAAAGTGGGTTATGTAAAGCTATAGTAGAGTTTCAATGGCTGTTGCAGGGTAACCAAGATTATGTTCCATTGGATGTCGATTCAAAAGCGATATATCTACCTGATAGCCGTGACGACATATTAAGGGCTCATCCCGAGTTGCAATTGTTGGAGCAATCGGTACGGACGAGCGAAGCGGAAACACAGCTGGCTGCTAGCCGGCTTCTTCCAGATCTATCGCTAGGCTTTAGTAGCCAGTCGTTTAAAGGAATCAATAACGACCGTTTTAATTCGGTGCGGATTGGTGTGGGGCTTCCCATTTTTACGCAGGGACAACGAAAGGCAATCCGCGCGTCGAAAATAAAGGAGCGCGTCGAAATGCAGCAACTGGATAAAAAAACTGCTGAAATGCGTAAAGAGCATCGAAAATTGATTGTTGAATTGGAGCAGCAGCTGGCAATAGTAGCAAGTTACGAACAAAATCAACTTCCACAGGCAGCGAAAATACTACATACTGCAAAACAACAGTTTTTGGCTGGTGATATCAATTACTTGGAATGGGTAATCCTCACAAATCAAGCGATCGATATAGAAGTTAAGTATCTGGATGTGGTGTCTGAACAAAATAGAACCATTACTGAATTATTTTATTTGATAGAGCAATGAATAACAAAAAATATATAGCAGTGATCGTCATGTGGACGATTTTGCTACAGCTATCCGGATGTGGAAATGCAGAAAACAATATGGAAGAGCGTACGAAAATGGATTCCGCAGAAAATATCCTCACGTTGAATGAAGAACAACTGCGTATGTTGGAGCCTTCCTATACATCGGCAACATACCGAGATATGCCGAAAACGATGCGGTTTAACGGAAAAGTAGATATTTTGCCAGAATATATAACCTCGGTATCTCATCCATTGGGGGGGCATGTCACAGCTATTCGGGTTGTGCCGGGCCAGGTTTTTCGCAAAGGTGAGGTATTGGCGGTACTGGAAGACTATAAGTACGTGCAATTACAGGAAGATTTCTTAATGGCCAAAGCCCAGCTCAAAACGGCGGAGCGAAATTATAGGCGCCAACAGGAATTAAATGTGAACAGAGCGAGTAGTGATCGGGTGTTTGAAAATGCGGAGGAAGAGTACAACAAGCTCCGTATTGCTATTCGCTCGTTGGAGCAAAAATTAATACTGGCTGACTTAGACCCTACATCGATAGCAGAAAATAATATAAGTCGTTCGACAACGATTACGGCGCCGTTTAACGGTATGGTAAGCCATATAAGCGTTCAAAAAGGTCAATATGTGAACCCTTCGGATATCTTGTTCGAGCTGGTTAATGCACAGGGATTGATTATACATATCAAGGTTTTTGAAAAGGATCTACCCAGTATCCAGAACGGACAGGAACTGACGGTCTATACCAATTCACACCCAGACCAACCCTTGAAAGCCAACATCATGACAATCAATCATTATATTCAGGAAGATGGTTCTGCAGATGTATATGCTAAATTTCAGGACTCACCGTATAGATTGGCATTAGGCATGTATCTCAATGCCGTCGTTACAACGTATAAACACAAAACTATTGTCATACCGGAGACTAGTGTGGTATCTTATGAGGATAAAAGCTATGTGTTTGAAAGGCTTCGCCAGAATGTATTTCGCTTAGTGCCTTTGGAGGTGGTATCGACTTATGAGGGTTATGTGGAGCCTGGAAAATCGGAACTGTTGGCGGATATGGATATAGTGGACCGCGGGAGTTATGATTTATTGATGGCTATGAAGAATAAAGGGGATACGGAATAGCGGACGAGATACATAAAACTGAAAACACATACAATCCATATCCTAGTTTTCGTGGATTGTACGGAAAATCAACTAGCCCTAACTTAGTGGAGTAATTAAATATATAACGCTATGAAGAGATACAGCTATTTGATAACGATAGGTATTTTATGCTGCATATTATCTGCTTCTTGTTCTAAAGATGCAGATGGGACAGGGGATGACGGAAGTGGAGCAGGAAAATATCCGGCAGATTTAAAAGGTACTATTTACTATGACTGGGCAACAGAGGGCATCCTTCAAATAAGCTTGCCTGATGGAACCGGCGGTGCATTTCTTCCCAGCGACAGTAAACGGAATAATGTGGATATATCACTTGATGGTAAACTGAAGTTGACGGCAGTTAATGCCAGTACAATAGGAAATTATAAAGTGAAATTTACACTTAGCAATATGGCTGACGGATCTGTTGTCGAACAATTTGATTATACCAGCCCTGAGGGCAATAGCTATTGCCATGGTTATTTATCACCGGATAATAGCTTGATTATGATAACGTCAAAAGATTACAACGACGGAATAACCATTTTAAAAAGAAATGGTGAATTTGTGACACGCTTATTGGATATTGAAGGGGAGAGACTGGATGTGTTTAACTTGAGCTCGCTGTGGCTGCCGGGTAATGCACTGCTAATTACCCATAACAAATATATCATACGCTTGCCCCCACCTTATACCTCAGGCAAAGTCATTAAGGAAATGAATTATGAGGAGTGGGGTAAGTTGGCTGTTAATCAAGCTGGAAACCAGCTAGCGTTACAGATAGGCAATCATATCCATACTATGAATATTGACGGTTCTGATCTAAAACAGGTAACTACCAGTAATTTCACGGAATCGAATCCCGTCTTTTCACCGGATGGTAAGTACCTGCTTGTTGGTACGTATTACCGATCCACCGGTACACTTGGCCACGTATGGGATATGCGGATTATCCCCAATGATGGCCAGCGGTATGTGGTCAATCCTTCTGAATCAAACGCACCGGGTGTTATCCCGGTTATTTGGAAAGACAAAGACAGAATAGAATCCGGTGGCGGACAGATGCTCTGGCGCTAAATTGACAATCTGTTATCATCTCCGCTACACGAATATGTTTTTTGCAAGTTCGAACAGATGTGCTTCTGACTCGTAAAAATGCATCATATATCCGGCGGTATTCGGAAATAGAATCAAATCGCCGATTTCCGGATACGATTTGAGGTAGACTTTTCGTTTAAGGATCAATTCCTGTTCCAGACAATAGCTCCCGACGAGATAGGCGTAGCAAGGATCATCGGTCTTCTGGTTTTGCTGTTTCGGCAGATGGATAGGGTCTACCAAAAAATCGGCACTGGAACTCCGGAGCTGCGTGCGGTTCATTTCGAGGCCCACCAGCAGACGGCCTTCGCTATCTTTTTTACGGAAGACAACTTTGGCCACCGTACAACCCACTTGATCCAGCAGCGACCGGCCAGGCTCCATGCGGAATTCTAGGGCGCGTTCGGTAAACAATTGGTGGATCGGAACGTCGAAGATAGCAGAGCGCGTGGTTAGAATCTCTTCCAATAATTTCGCATTGTGCAGTTTATTGAAGTAGGGGTATACCGTGGGCTCACCATAGAGCTGATCGTTGATTTTGACTATACCGAGCGCGTCATTCTGATAGGTTAGTTCCGACCGTGTCTCGAGTACGGCTTCGCGTAGTGCCTTATGGAAGTCGAGCCATTCTTGCTCAGACTGTAGGTAATTCATTAAGATACCACCCCCAATATCTAACGAATGCGTGCGTATACCGTGTTGTTCCAGCGCATCGACCAACTGTATAGATTGCTCGATCGCGGCGACCCTTTCGCTAACCGAATACCCGTTGAGATGAAAATGCAGCCCGGTATAGACTAGATTTGGATAGTGTT